>Ga0209589_1002205_pt1 | contig 33454 bp, 11 predicted proteins | sample CowpeawhiteBW_FD_187525 | JGI IMG/M metagenome (GOLD analysis project Ga0209589, IMG submission 187525) | Root nodule microbial communities of legume samples collected from California USA - Cow pea white BW (SPAdes) (version 2) | ecosystem: Host-associated > Plants > Roots > Nodule | place: USA...
TACAACATAGGCTCTGATACCACATGTAAAACTAATTAAGGATCTTTAAGATTTATAATTCTCACACGATAAATCATAATAGAGCACTAACCTTGATCCATGAGAGATCCTGTGAATATGCGTTCTTTAATTTATAATCTTGTGTGTTCTTCAACCACCGTTTTTCAATCTATCTCTTTGTCTTTCTTTATCTTCTCACATACTCTTGATGGGTTACAGAACCTTATGGCCAGAAACAAAACCCCTATTCCTCTTATAAACCAACGTCCATTAAGTTGGTTTTTATTTTATCTTTATCTTTATTTTATTTTATTATCACTTCCCATAATAATAACCAATAAATCTTTATATTTTATTAAATCACAATTAAATTCATCATAATATTTTAAATAAGTCACTAATAGAATTGATTCGTCAATTATTTTTAACAGAAAAGCCAACACTGCAAATTGTAAGAAGGATTAGGGAGCTGGAATGCTAGCGCCGCGGAAGAACGTAAGGGAAAGTGGGAATGGTAACATTTTAAGTTTTTTAATATATTTTAATCAAGGTAAAATGACGATGTTAGAATTTATGGGGTTGCATGAAGAGAAAAAAAAAAAAGAGAGCTGCAGGAAGAAGCAATCTAAATTTGTCTACGTAGGTCCATGCCATTCAAAAGATACGGTTTCTTCATGTCACTCAAATTTTTCTTCTGCACCCTTAAAATTTTACTATAATACCAAATATGTACCTCAGTAATAATTGCAGTTATATTAAGGTTTAATTAGTCAAATGGTACTCACTCTTATTTAGATGTATAAGTTTGATATTGATTTTAAAAAATATGTCAATCGAATCCTAATTTTTGAATAAGTGTCTCAATCGGATCCCTTTCCGACAAAAAGTATTAAAATCGTTAACTTAATTAATGACTTTTACCACTAAATTTTAATATGAATATCAATACTTAATTTTGTAAGTCATTTTAAATATCAATACCGTTTATTAATAATTTGTTGCTAAAAAAGACCTAATTGAGACATCTTTTAAAAAATTGAGACTCAATTAACGCATTGTTAAAAACGGATACCAACCTGACACATCTGAACAGAAATAATACCATCTTACTAATTAAACCTTATATTAACTAGTCCTCGCACCCACATCAATATATATTGTATGTACTATATTTTAAATCCGGTTAAGAAATTTACTCTATCTTAATTTCCCAACAAGTAACTTATCAGATTTCACATATGCTTTAAATATTTTATTAGATTTCAAAATTCAGTTAAAGAAAAATCTCGAATTTCAAAATTCTGACTAAAATTTTGAAATCCAATTAACAAATATTAAATTAAATTGAAATTTTAAATTATATTAATTAAAATACTTAATAAATTTTGTTTAAATTATTACTATTAAATTAAAACTCAAACAAATAAAATACATTTTAATTAATGATAAGAGGAGGAGAGAATGTGGTAATTAATTTTTACCTAGGGTAGTGTCTTGAAAGATTTTGGAAGTACAGATAAAATCGTTGGAGGTGCGGGAATAAGTCCCTTTTGCGAATAAAAAATAATAATATGCACATCAGCCCTATTATGTATAAGTAAATTGAGCCTAATTCATGTTTCAAAGCTAATTCTTTTAGTGTATGAATAAGAGAAGGCCTTTTAGCTTTCAATTTTAAGAAAGTTAATTATTTACTTTCTTTTATGATAACTTTTTGAAGATTTTTTTTATAATATTTTTATCTTTAAATCTATTAGTTTTAATATATTGAGTACTAACTTGAATTTCAACTTTTTTTTAAATTATTAATAATTTAAACTAACAATATATCACAATATAAGTTATTTATAATGAATATAATTTATATATAAAAAGTGTTTATTTATATGTTTAATATATTTCGAGTTTAATTATTTATTATAATTAATACTTTAAATTATATATTTATCAATCTAAAAAACGTATAATCATAATATTAATAATACTTGTACTATTATACTTTGTATTCAAGAAAAAAAATTTGGTATGTTCAGAAACACTGTCTAAGCTCAAGTTTCAACTGTGGTAGCTACTGTCTTCGAAAATATACACTACAATGTGCTTCGGCAATTCAGTTAGAAGTGGGCCTCAGGTGATACTATGTTCAAAATAAAATTTGGGCTAGACCTAGACCCAGCCCAATGATCGTCCATTACTGACATTGTCATAATGTGTTAGTTAAAGGATTGATCTCATTGGACTGCATCACGGGATTTTAGTTCAATTTTTTATTATATTTAAGGAAGAGCTTTAATTAAAAATTCTGTACATTTCTAAATAATAATAATCTTGAACTATCGATAAAAAAAAAATAATCCTTAACACTGATAAAGAAGAAAGAAGAAGCGCTCCTATGAAATGTGAATAATGCATATGTATGGGTCGAGCGAATTCTTCCCACACTTCCATATTTTTGTCTTGAATCTCCATAATATAAAAAAAAGTTAATGTTTTACACTGTTTTAAATTGTAAACTTTAAAAATAAAAATAAATTCTGAATTATAAAATTATAAAAAAATCTGATTGCACTAAATTATATAATTTATTTTTTATATTTTTTAATTGTATTATTTATATTTTTAAATTATATAATTTTGAAATTATTTTTAACTTTCAAATTCAAATTATGAAATGTAAAAAATATTTTGAATATCTAGATTGTTAAACCTAAAAGTATAAAATGAAAATTTTTACATTTATGGAAATCCAGAACTAAAATAGGGAGATGTTGGAAGATATGACTGGTGACGAGACGAAATCATACCTATTAATATCTAACAATCATGAAAGCACTTTTGTTTTATATGAACGTGGTACCATGACACTTTTATATCAGTGTTTGCTTGCTGATACAAACAATTATTAAAGATATTTTTTTGAACAATGTATCATCTTTTACTATTTAACATTTAAATCTTAACAACTTTAAAATTATTATTTATTTTGTTTTACTGTGAAAATTTTTTCATGAGAGTATTGAAGATATATAAATTTACAATTGGAAATTAATATAAGTATATACTAAAAAAATTGACGATCATAAGTAATCAGAAACATAAAAATAAACTTCATTTGAAATAACTCTGTTGAATTTATTTTAAAAATTCGTGAACGTGTAACTGTAAAATATTTCTTAAAATTTATATTAATTTTCCTTTTCTTAAAATTTATATTAATTTTCTTTTCTTAAAATTTAAAGTTAGATAGTGTGTTTTATCAAATAAGTTTATATTAGCTTATTTGTAAGTACGATGACAATCATGAACCGTGTATTAAGATAGTTAGAATATTTATTTTTTATAGATAATATAAAAATAATAAATGTGTTTGGAGTTTCAAGAAAAGAAAATATAAGAAAAACTATTAAATTTTGATAATTTTTTTTTACAACATGATGTGTTATTTTTTAAATAATTTTATAATATAGAAAAATGAGAAAATAAATACATAAATAGTCATTTAAGAGATTTCATCTCTTATTGTTAAATAAAATTGTCAAAATTTAGTTGTTAAAATATTATTTTTCATAATATATAATCTACATGCATAATTATATTATATCGATGGTACAATATTTAATTTATAGACCACATAAAATAACATCAACATTAGGCAATATAATAATGGAGTTAAGTGATTCTATAATCATATATTTATGATAAAAAATTCACTTGTAAAAAATAAAAACATCATCAAAAGTGTGTAGTGAGAAAAAAAAGTATATAGAGAAACTTGTCTATTTTTCTATATGTCAATCTATTATACAAATAAGAAATAACCTACCAACTAAAAGAATTATTAGTATAAATTGAAATGTTGATATTCTTTTGAAAAAGCATTCTAATAAAACCTTGACGAATAATTATAATTATTATTATAAAATTAAAATCAAAGGTGTTACAATTAAATATTGTCCTCAAAATTAATTTATTAAAAATTAGTATACTTATTGGCCTTCAATCTTTGTCTTCAATTATTTGGACGAATGAAACATCATTCATATTTGGAACAACAAGAATCGACTAATTTGTTAATGAATAATTTTGGGAAAAGTTTGAGATTATTAACCCAAATAATTGGTATATCTTTCACGAAACGTTATTTTTCTTTTGAGAAATATAGTTTTTTTTTTCTTTCCATGATCATTCCTTTTTATTATGTTTTCTCAATTTATGAATTAGTTTGACTTTTTTCATAATTTCTTTTAAGATTTTAATCATTAAAAATTTAATAATTTTAATTAAACAAGCAAAATCGGGTTTAATCTCTTGTGACTTTTTATATGGAAACATGATACTATAACGAAAATTATGTTCGTAGGTGAATTCCATGAAGTAAAGAAAAAAATATCCAATTTTCTTTCTATATTTGCTTACGCTCTAAACAAATATCCAATTTTCTTTATATATTAGTTTACCCACTAAACAAATTATAAGTAATAAACTTGATTCAGTTAACCAATAATAATGACTTTAGCTATTTAGTTAGTATAGTATCTTATGTCTTAAATATATTTCTCACCTTTTTAATAATAATAATAATAATAATAATAATAATAATAATAATGATATTAATATGTTATTTAACCCCATCCATAAATTGTTATCAGTTCAATATTTTAAAATTAATGTCTAATAATCAAAAATATTAACATGTTGGAGATCTATCTATCAAACAACTACAATGAAAATTAAAAAAAATGACATAAACTCTTATAAGTAATTAATCAGACTATAATTAGTATTTATTACATTTTTCTAATTCTATTTCTCCCTTTTAAATTACACGAAGAAAAATCAATTTAGCATCGGGGTTAACTTTTTTTTTTCTAAAAAGTAATTACCATTTAAAGATAAATCCGCTACATTTTAAACAACACCTAACGTTATATTTTAAAATAACACTCCTATAGATAAAGATTATAAATATGAATCATACCAAAGAAAATGATTGAACATCATAAGAACTTAATATTTTCTCACAATCAACATAATCAACTTCAACTTTGCGTGTTGCAAGCATTGCCCAAATCTCTCTTATAATCTATTTCAACTCCTTCGACCGAGAAGATACTGTGAACAAATATATTGTTTCCTACATAATAATCACGTTTCCTTTCAGATCACTAAAAAAGTTTGTCCCCATCAGTAAAGATTTTCCCATTGTTCATAAAAACCTTCTTCAAACTCCAGACAGTCCTGTGATACACAAAACCACAACGATCCATAAAAATAAAAACTATACAAAAAATAAAGGACATGGTTGAAGCAAAACGGACCAACCTCTAAGAGTTTCATCACCATGACAGAGTTTTGGTAGAAATTGGTAAAGCTAAAAGTCTTAGAGGTAGACATTTGATCGTCGGACCCTTGTGTAACTCGTGGGAATAACTACTTTCTTTCTTCATTTCTGAACAAAAAAAGCTACAATCATTAAACTTCCTTTTAACCAAACTAAAGGAAACGTCTCCACCAAATTCAAACGTCCTCCTGACCATATCGATTAACATGCTCCAAAATATCAGTCCGTACATCTCGATAAGACATACAATAATTTCATTTGCCGTCATCTCTTCGTATTCCCATAAATATTTTATTTTGAATTGAATGATATTATTTTACCCAAAAAATTATGTTTCTGATAGAATTTAGATTATCTACTGTTAGGTTCAATCAACAATTAAAAACTTAATAACAATATATATAAAATTTAATACTAATTACATTAAATTTAAATTTTTCGACAATTAATAAACTTATAAACCAATAATATTGCAAATATAACCAAAATTAAAAAATTAAATATAATATATAAAACTAATTAATTTTATGTTATTATATCAAAATTATATTTACTTAATAAATATAATAATTACGTATACTCAAATTAACAAATAAATCCTTTAAAATCATTTAAATCGAAATAATTGATTTATATACAATAACATTAAATAATAATATATATTACAAAAAATAAAAATACATATACTTAAATCTATTCATCAATCTACCTTATCACTAATTTATCATCAAATATACTAAAAAAAACATAATATAAAATAATAATTAATTCAACCTAATTATATCAATACTATATTTAACATAACATAAAATAATAATTAATTCAACCTAATTATATCAATACTATATTTATTAAATCAATGTAATTGGTGCATATAATTAAATTAACAATTAAAGTCTTAAAAATCATTTATTCACTAATATTTTATTTATACATAAAAATATTAAAAAAAATTTTCAAAATAACCAAATTTTAAAAACAAAAAACATGATGCTCGTCTCCTGCTAGTTACCATCTAAAAATAAATCCGCTACATTTTAAACAACACCTAACATTATATTTTAAAATAACACTCCTACAAATAAAGATTATAAGTATTAACATTTTAATTTATATATTTGCATTTAGTTTATAAAAACATGAAGAATTAAAAAAAAGCACAAAAAGTAAAAAAGAATTATTAGTGACACTTTTTATGTAAAAAAGTAAATAGTAAAATTCCCAATTTGGTGAAAACTTATTCAGAACAAAAACGCAGTTACAATTAATTCTAAAATAACTTACCAAAATCAGTAATTGTAAAACAAAATACTTAGGTGAATAATTTCACTAGAAATGAATTTATGTGCGAAGTATAGCGTATAACATTAGTTAACCATATACAGAGACGTCATCAACGTAAAATGAATTTCGTGAGTTCTCACGAAAAAAAATTAAAGAGGCGTGGAACACAAGCACCGGCACACAACCACCGTGGGGCTCAAAATGTTCACAAATCTAGCAGCGTCGGCTCCGACAAAAATCATAAATTGCATTAATAATTATATCACTCATTTTCAGGTGGTCCAAACTATAAACTCCAAATATTTATTGAACTTATTATAAAACCCCACGACCTAGGAGATTCTTCTCCCCTCCTTCAACAACTTGTGTATTCTACAATGTCACAAACATATGTGGGTATATTTTGGAAATTTAGAATAATATCGAATCACTCTATATGGATTACGTTTTTATGGATCTTTCTAGACGAGATCCATATACACGATTTAACTTGACCGTTGGTTGGAGAATTTTCTGCATGTTTTCCTTCTTCTGACTTCAAAAATTTATCATCTATATTTACTTAAACATGAATATCCCCAAATCATTATAGGAGAACAAAAGAAGTAGAAGAATCGCTCTCGATCGCTCTAAGAACATGTTTAACTTTCACAATGATCTTATTAGGCATGTATAAGTTTAGGATGAAATATTTTCTGTTCTTTTAATTTTAGTGAAATTTAAAATTAGTTTCTATTAGAAAATTTATATCAATTTGATCCATATCTTTAGAAATGTGTGGATTTAATCTTTTAAATCAAATTTATTTAACGTTTTAAATGCATTTTTCAGTTTGAAGCAAAAATATATCAAACAGTATAAAAAAACTAAAATATTATACTGAAATGAGTTTGAAACCTCAAATAAACTTAATAAAATTTTATTAAAATGATTAAATACAAACTTTTACATAATTAGAGACTAAATTAATTTAAAGTTACAAAAAACTAATTCTAATTTTCACTAAAAAATTTGAAGAATCAAAATCATATTTAATCTATAAGTTTATAATTTAATTTTTGGGTTCTTATTATACTACATAACTTTTATAACGTTTTTACACATTTTATATTTTAATGAAAAACATCTTAAAATCCGCACTTTTATTAATACTTTATTTAATAATTCATATTTTAAAAGATAAATATGACGTTTTGTTTTTATAGTCTACGTTTTTATTCAAGATTTTAAATTTTATGACAATTTCATAAAATCTAAATCTTAAACGGAGTTATTTTCATTATAAGGCTTATCTTACATTAGTTTCTAAATATTTCTTAATTTTTTATTGGAATGTAAGGGTTCTATTAATCACACCTTAATTTATAATAATATTTTATTTTAGTTAGATAGATTTTCAAGATAGATTTTTTTTTTTGAAATTTTTTATAATTTATAATCTTAAATTTGGTATCATCTCAACATATTTTAATAAGATGATCTTATCAGAGATATATATTAAATTTATGACTCACATCACAGTTAATATATTTTTAAGTTAAATGATAATTATTCAAAGACTCCTCAAGCAGAACATTTAACTGTATATTTTCTTTTTCTCTCTTTATAACTTTTACATTTGTCTTTTACCTCTTCATCTACTTTTTTTTTTCCCTCTTCCCTCTTAAACCCCTTAAATCCTTCAAAATCTATGACACCTATTGGAAATGGACCTAAACCCTTAAAACCTAATCAAAAATAGGTTTAACATCACACACTTACCTTAACCTTTACACTCTTAAACTAAAAGATTAGACGAATGTTCTAAAGTTTTCAAAATTGGATCTTTACACACCATCAGATTTACACCTAATACCACAACAATATATTACTAAATATATATTCATATTTTTAATTAGAGATAAAATAAAAACAAAAACATTTCTTCACTTTTCTACATTAGTTAAATTTCTAATTTATTTAATTTTTCTCTTATTTTCCTCTTTAATACATAATATTGTGGAAAATTAAAACAGAAACAAATGAAAGTTGAAGGGTGTAAGAATTTGATGAGCATGAGCTTTTGGGTGTTGGAAGGGTCGTTTGAAAGGAAGTTATGGGTTTATCCATTCCACGTCTTTCCCGTTCCTCATGAGCTGGTTTATCCATTCCACGTCAGATGAAATGCAATCCATGTGAGCACTCAAATGGGAGACCTTTGCACTTTTTCATAATTTTTTATTTCTCTTTTTAATGCACTACTCTCTATCCACTTGCCAACTGTTTCCTAAGTTTATTAATTATAATCACAACAATTTGAAAATATAATAAGAATGTTGTTGATAGGTTCCTACAAAATTATTTCAAATCCTATTGACCTATGCATTCACAATATTTCTTAACTTTTTCTAAAATATTACTTTGCAAAAGACACTAACATCTAACAATTTGGTGAATTAAAATTTAAGTGTTTGATAGTAGATACATGAGACATTTGAATATTTTAAAGAAATTTGTGTTTGGTAATCATTGTGTTTACAATATGAGATGTTATGTTTTGAGATTAAAGTTATGTTATTAAAGTTGTTTATTAACATACGTGGCTGTCTTTTGGGATTAGAGTGCGATTGTATTTTAGTAATTAAAGTTTTTTTTTCTTAGAAATTAATAAACTTTGCAAACTTAAAATTTTTAGAAACTCTCAGTGTTTTAAGGTAATGTATTAATAGTCTTGCTAGGTTTGAAATTAAAAATTAGATTTTCTTTGATGGATATTATTTCTCTTTGTTTTTTTTTTTTTATGTTGTGTTTGGATTGGGTGTGATATGAGAGAGTAGATTTACATTAATTTGAGTTAATTTGTAGATAAATATGAGGTTGTTTGAATTAAGGAAAAAATTGTATAATTTGAGTTGATATGAGTCGAAAGTTCATGAAAATTTACATATGATGTTATTGATAAAATTTAATAAATTATAATTTTTAATTGAGTAAATTGTATAATTACCATTTTACCCTTACATATAATTAGAAGAAATGATATTAAAATTGTTATTTAAAATTAGAAAAATATAATTTATTGATATTATCAATAATAATTTAAAATAAATTATTTTTATTCTCAGTAATAACTGAAATAATTTATAATATAAACTATTTAATTTATATCTCCACATTTATTTAAATTTATTTTATTTTACATAATTAATTCATTTACAAAAGATGTTTATTTGAATATTATTATTATTATTATTATTATATAATATTCTATCATTATAATATACATATAATATATATATATATATATATATATATAAAGAAAGTAATAAATATAAGTAAATTAAATTGTTAAAAAAAGGGACAATGAAATAATTTTAACTTGATGAGTTATTGTTCTATGTATTTTAGACAGTACTAAAATCTGCAACTCATGTGCAAATTCATCATCTCAAATTAACGTAAATCAGTGAAATCAAACACGTCGGTAACTCACTTTTCATCCGCATGAACAATACTCATGCGAATCTAAACACAAGAACATATATGGTCTTTAACAAACTTAGCTTTTATGTGTGAATTTAATTTGGTCTCCACTTTTTTCTTTAATAAATTTTAAAACATTTACAAGTATTATTTTTTTTTTGATTGACCTTCAACAATTTTTTTAACGTTAGTTTGGTCCCGCTTTATATATATATATATATATATATATATATATATATATATATATATATATATATATATATATATATATATATATATATTAGATATTTTAAAACATTTACATGTGATATATATGGAGAGGTATTAATTCTGTTAGGTATGGAATCATTATAATATGAATTAAAAACTATATTAAGAAATATATATAATTTTTCAGAGCTGTGTTTAGAAAGAAATATTTTTATAAAGATAAAATATTATTTATGTTTGTTTTCTTTTTAAAAAGTTAAAATATTAATTATTATATAGTTTATTTAGGTAAGGAATGTAGATTCCACTTGATAACATTCTTGAGTTGAAGTTGTGCAAGGGAATAGATGCGTTGAAGATGATTTAGTTAGGTTATAGATAAATGCTAATAACTCAAAGAATAATGTATTTTTTTTAAGGATAGTGTATTTATTAAATGAAAATAAGTTGAAGACATAATTAATTTAAAGTATATATCTATTCCGTATACCTATATATAAAAGAGTATATCTCTTTTTGCTATTTACATCTTTCCAGCTTCATCATCTGAAAGAAAGTTTTTTAAATTAAAATCATTATTTTACCAATTTTACCTTTTAAATAACTTTTTCTTTCATAAATTTAACGGTATTTTTCAATTTAACCATTATTTTAAACTTAATAATTTTTAATTGAAAAATTATCTACAAAACAAATAAAAACTTTTTATAATTAAATTATAAAAAAATTATATTTAATTTATAATAATAATAATAAAATATTTATTATTAATTTTATTATTTTTACTATGATAAAAGAAATGAATGCACATGCATGCATGTATTTTCACTGGTTAATGAATAAAAATAATTTAAAAACTTTTAAATGGTAGTTGTTTTAGTAAAAAAAGTATAATTTTTCAGGTAAAACACTCAAAATGTTATGTTTGATTTCGTGTCTCTTAGCTTCTTTATTTGGATAATTTTTTAGCCTCTCTAGTTTCTAATCTCCATTCAAAAAGTTTTAAATTATTTCTTTCTCTTTCCGTTTTTTGGTTAAATCTAAGAATGTCAAAAAATAGGAGGCGGGACATATTTTGCTATTCTATATCTATTTTCATATAAAATATTTATTTTTATTCTCATATCCAGATTCAACGTGTATTAATTTTTTTGTCTCATATTCATCTCCATCGAATAATGGGTATAATCTATTATTTATACCCGCACCCGTTTTCTTACTACTTCAATATTAATTTTAAATAATTTTTATAAAATAATAAAAAAATTACGATAAATGAAACATAATATTGTTAAATATTCAATATTAAGAGAATGATTGTTTCTTTGATATTAAAGTACTTTTAAATAAATTATAATTGTTTATATTTTAGATTAGAACACCAAATAAAATTTCTTGAAAATCAAAACATTTATTGAATTTGCAAACATTAATGAAATGAGAATGGATACGAGGATATACATATCTCATACCCGTCCTATTTAAATTATTAAAATATTTAATTATATATATATATTTTTTTATTTTTTATTTCTTCTAAATATTTGATTTGTCATAAAACTCATTTGCACCTATATTATATTTTTCATCTTATCATAATCTTTGATGTAATTATGTTAAAATGGTGTATGTTAATTAAAAATTTATTATATCTCCCATATGAATATTTATATTATTTTTATTGGTTTATCCTTTATGCATGTTTCCCATTCCTCATGAATTGGTTTATCCATTCCACGTCGGATGAAATGCAGTCCACTTTTCATGTGTACCAATCCATGTGAGCATTCAAATGGGAAACCTTTGCACTTTCTCATAATTTTTTATTTCTCTTTTTAATGACTACTTTCTATCCACTTGCCAACTGTTTCCTAAGCTTATTAATTATAATCAGAACAATTTGAAAATATAATAAGAATGTTGTTGATAGGTTTCTACAAAATTATTTCAAATCCTATTGACCTCTTCATTCGCAATATTTCTTAACTTTTTCTAAAATATTACTTTGCAAAAGACACTAACACCTAACAATTTGGTGATTAAAATTTAAGTGTTGATAGGAGATAGAAGAGACATTTGAATATTTTAATGAAATGTGTTTGGTAATCATTGTGTGTTTACAATATGAAATGCTATGCTTTGAAATTAAGGTCATGTTATAAAAGTTTTTTACTAACATTAGTGGCTGTCTTTTGCGATTAGAGTGTGGTTGTATTTTAGTAATTAAAGTTTTTTTTTTAGAGAACTAATGTTATATCTAAGAAATTAATAAACTTTACAAACTTAAAATTTTTAGAAACTCTCTTGTTTTAAGGTAAAATAATAAATGTATTAAGAGTCTTGTTAGGTTTGAAATTAAAAATTAGATATTTTTTGGATTGATGATATTTTTTTTGTATTTTTGTGTAACTTTTGTAAGAACACGTGTGGTCTTTAACAATTTTAGTTTTCATGAGTGAATTTAATTTGGTCTTATTTTTTTTAAATATATTTTAAAATATTTACAAATCATTTATTTATTGGATTGGTCTTCAACAAATTTGTTTTTTTAATGTTAGCTTGGTCCCCGCTTCCTATATTTATTTTTGTGACATGTTTTAAAACGTTTATATGTGATTTTTATGGATGGGGTATTAATTTAGTTAGGTTTGGAGTCATTATAATATGAATAAAAAAATATATGTTAAGAAATATGTATAATTTTCTGGGTTGGTTTTAGAAAGAAATATTTTTATAAAGATAAAATAATATTTATGTTTATTTGTTTGCTTTTTAAAAAGTTAAAAAATATTAATTATTATATAGTTTATTTAGGTAGTAAATGTGATTTCAGTTGATAAAATTTCTGAGTTTAAGATGTGCATGGAAATAAATTCGTTGAGAAAGATTATTTTGTTAGGTTATAGATAAATGTTAATAACTCAAATAATATCATATTTTTCGAGGATAGTTGTATTTATTAAGTGAAAAAATTGAAAACATAAGTATTTAAAGTATATAATAAAAATAATTTTAAAACTTTAAATTATAATTGTTTTAGTAAAATAAGTATAATGACATTTCACGTAAAACATTCAAAGTGTTATGTTTTTTTTTTCTCGTCTTCCTTTATTTTTTATTTCTTTATTTAAATCATCTTATACCTATCTAGTTTCCATTGCATTTAAGAATTTTTAAAATTCTTTTCTCCCCTCTTATTTTTTTCATTAAATCCATGATCTTTCTTCTGCTCTCTACCTTGTCATACTTCTTATATCTAATTATTCGATTATCCTAATAACAACATCACTAATAAACTTTTATAAGTCGGCGTTCAATCTTAACAACCAATCAACGTTATAAAACAACATAGTGGTTATTATAAATTGTTGTAAGAAAATTATAAGTAAAAATAATGTTCTTGTTATTTGAAATGTTTTTAATTCAAATAAAATTTTATATTAACCACAGAATTTTACATTTTCTGTCATTTTAATACAAAATAGCAAAATAGTTATTAAAACTTAATTAAAAAGTATTAAAGTTTTAAATATGCCATATATAAAAATTTTAGTAGTCAGTTAGTTTTAATTGAAGATCGAAATTAATTAGATATTTTGTAAATGTCAAATTATAAGAGAGTGTAGTAAATGTTGCTTAATTTAGTATATTTTATAAATAATAAAATAATCTGTAAGAAAAGAGGTTATCAATTCTTTAAGAAGGAGAGTATTATAATATCGAGAATACCCAATATAAATGAAAAAAAACAGTGCTTGATTTTGGTAAAAGCACGCACTCCAAGCGCGTGTGGAAGAAATTCACTTGGTCGTGCAAATTCAAACATAGTCCGCTAAAATGTTGACTATAACCCTCCATACATTATTAACATTTTTAAGAATATGTAAAAAAGAATTATTATGAGAATAGGAGATAGTTTACAAGTAATAAATCTGTTACTATTTTTTTAATTCATTTTTTATTTTTAAAAAGAATAATTCTATTTGCATGTCAATGTATCACCTAAAATTAAACATAGCATACATAATCTTTATTATAAAATATATTTTACTAATATTAGTGGTGATATCGGGGATATATTTCAAATTTTCACATAATTATTATAATAATTTAGATTATTATATCTCAATAACTTGTTATAAATAACGATTGAAGTAAAGTTTGGATATGTTTGGATTACAGGAAGATGTGAAAATGTCATATTAATATAAATGATTTAAGAATATTGTAATTTAAAAAAAAATTGAAAGATTAATGGATAGAAAGAATTAAAAAAAAATTGAAAATATCTTATAACGTTGTACTGTACTTTTGAATACAAATTTTAAATAAACTTTCTACTTTGTTGAGTAGATAAGAATAATTTAATAAGATGATTTAAGATATTATATATTGTATAAGTGATATTTAAAATTGTATAACTTGAGATAATATTTGAAGATGATAAACTCAAGACAAATGTTTGAAACCAATCCTTCACATTTGCTAGAAAGCATAATATTGAAAAGGTTGAATTAAATGTTAAGTTTCATAAATTTTGAAACATTCATTCGAATTATTAATAAATAGGTGACTGTTAATGAGTTAATGTAGTTATTATCTTATCTGTATCATATTGTTGAACTTTTGTTACATATTAATTTATTATTTTAAATTTTACAATTTTATAATTTTGTAATCTTGTATTCTTAATCTTATTATATTATAAACATAATTTTATAATTTTAGAAATTTAAAATTTTAAAATTTTTTAATCTTTAATCTTATAATATTATAATTTTATAACTTTAAAAATGTAAAATTTTAGAATTTTAGGATTTTAATATTGTAGGGTTCTGGAATTTTATAATTTCATAAAGTTGACGTATAAAATGAAAAGTGATCACATTCCTCCATTCAAGTCCTTTCTCTTCTGTATCACAAATTCAAACATTGAATTCGTCTTCTATATTTTCTTCCTGTGTCCATTCCACATAAGTAATAAAAATTTAACAAAATAATAAGTTAAGTCCATCTAAGAACCATATCATCTTGTTAATAAAAAAAATAATTATAAAAACAGAACTGAAAAATATAAATATATTAATACTTGAAATATCATAAAAAATTATTACGGAATTAAAATTTTCAAAATTTATGATTAAAACTTAACGAAACCTATTAAAAAGGTCAAAATATATTTGAAGGTTGAAAGAAGATTTTAATGTTGTTTAATAAAATGTTATGATTGAATAATGTTAATGTAGATTATTAAGATTATTATACAAATGATACGAACTTGGTGTATAGATCACCTAACAACTTAATTCGTGTAGATAAATACATTAAGTAATCAGAAATTGAAAGACAATTAACAACTTTAAATATTGGGATATTGAATGCTTTAAAACTATCCTCTTGTAGACTCGATGAACTTATAATAAGACAAACCTTAATTTATGATAGAACTTATTTAAAATAGTATTTTAGAAAACTGTAATAATTATTCTTTATTAAATATCTTTTTGGAAACTGTTATGACTATACTCAAAATAAAAAAGTTTGCACGTACACTGAATCAAAAAGAAGTACCATTGTATGGTATCTAGTTTATGCGTGCGTATCATTCTCACGTACTGTTAGCTTTTGAAGACTACTAATACAGATATCTTTATACGTATAGAGTTTATGGAAAGTGTGGTATCTATTGTTAGCTAACTAGAATAATCTTATATGTATTTATACTACTTGGATCTCTATATGAAAAAAATCTTATTTATTAATGAAAATTGTTACACTTAACTATATAGTTAGGTTTGAAACTGGTATTGTATTTTTGAATTAGTTATATTCATTGTATTTTCAAACTAATTGATAAATTATTTTCATAAACAAATATATCTCTAAAAGTATAAAAATGTAGGATGTGACTCTTTTCCCAAATAATATTAACTTTAAATCAAATTCTTTATTGTTATATTTATTTTATTTTTTTATTTTTATGAGCGTGTAATCTAAAAAGATAATCATATTTTTCCAAGTTACGCATTCAATACATTTATTGATGTTTTATAGGATTTATCCGACAATTTTGACTGTATATTTTTATTGATTTTCAGGATATCTTTCATTTTTCATGCCTTAAGTCTAGTTATTAAATCATTTAAGATATATGTTTGCAAAAGATGGACATGTATTTAGAACTGTAACATATTTTTTGACATATAAATAAAAACTCAAAAATAATATTTTAAAATTCTGAGATGACTTTAAGTTTTGAATTTTGGTTATTTTAGAATCGAAATATAAAATCATACGAAATTTAAAAAGTATTATTATTATTTTTGAATTTTTATCTTTAGTTAGATAATAGGTTTCAATTTTTCAGAGTCGAAATTCATTTCTTTATTAGGATTAACTTTTTATATGTTTTACATTTTTACAATATTTGTTTTATTATGGTGTTTTTGTTTTTCTCTACAATTGAGATATGCGAACGCCACTGTCATTTCTAGATATTTTTTCATTATCATTACAAATGTCAACGCTGATTCATTCTCTTCATTCATGCTCTTTCCCCTTCCCTTGCCACTGCATGCAAACATTGTTGTATTGTATATTTCATTGCAAAAAGTTTGTTCTCTCGTCCTTGCAAATTCTTTTTCCTGTTTCGGAAGACTTGTTTTCTAATGTAACCATTTTGTGTTCAAGTTACACACACGAGATGTTTTCTATAATTGTAAATTGTGGATTTGCTGCGATCCACACTCTCGTTCTTTTATTTATGCATTTAAAATATTCAAATTATATTTTATTTCACATATAAATTTTAATTTTTTTCTAAAAATTATCAATAAAAATATGTTTCGGTTAAAAATCGAAGTCTAGAATTTCACTTTTTTATCTCATTTGGATATATTTCTTCTTTATAGCAGTGAATAATCAAAATATTGGTCTATAACATTATGATTATCAAGATCTATTAACTCAAAAATGTGTCATTTGCGGTTAAATAAAAGTGTGATAAAATTTATGTTTTTAAAAAAAGTGAGAAAATTAAATAGAAGTTCCAAAATACAAGAAAAAGGAAGCCCATCTTGAATGCATAAAAATCAACCAAGATATTTGCGAAGGAAAAACACAGCGCACTAAAGATTGTCTGATACGAAATTTTACTTCAATCTTTTCCTATGATGAAATGACACGATACTGTGATTGGACCTGATGGATTCTTGTTTTGCTAAATATCTTCTTCACGGTACTGATCTACATGATTGCTAATGTAAGATTTTTAGTTATAAAGCCAATCAGAAAAATCAGATTAAAGAAAATAAGTTTTCTCTCAAAATATTAACTATATTGTGGCACTCGTTGATTCCTCTGCAACTAAGTCATTCGTGGGAGAACATCGTCCTTATAAGTAATGTATCTAAAGATAATTACAAATTTAATATCAAACAACTTAAATCTTATAAAAAAATAAATAAATGTACTAGTAATCAGTGACGAAACTTGGACACAAAATTTAAGGACGCTAAATTAAATTTGTTACATATAATTTTTTTTAGTTAGAACTTTTTTTTTTTCATTTTTTCTCTTCATTTCTTCGGCTTAAAACAAGCACATATAATAGTAGAATTCAAAAAAATATGACTATCATTTGTTATTATATCATGATATAAACCATAATACCATTTTGATAAGCCCTTCGTACCTCATCAATTTGATTTGGTGGGTATTGTCAAATTTGAAGACGTTTTTTCCGGATCATGTTCTAATGAATTTTTAAATTCATTATATGTAACCTTAGAAAATTTAGAGATTTGTTTTTCATTGTCTTGAATACTTGGTTCTCATGAAATTTCTTAAGTTTAGTTAATGTAGATGTTTTTTTTTTGTCATCTTTATCACAAGCCTTCCTCTTTCAAAAAAAAATCAATTATTTTACTCTTTATCATAATCTTTCTAATATAAATTTATCACCTCTCACCTATTTAGAAAAAGAAAATTTGTATTCACAAATTACAATTATCACGATGCAAAACATAATAAAATTCATATAACTTTAATTAAATAAGCAACGCTATATAAATTCAAAACTTTAAACAATTTACCATAGGCAGCAAAAAACATAAAATTCCTAAATTTCATAATTAAGGATTATAATAATTTGGGAAAAAATACGACTAAGGTTCATACAAATTTCATAAAACAATCCCTAAAATCAAAATTAGGATTTATACTCATTTGGAATAAATTTAATTTGGGAGAAACATCCTAAAAAGAATCATAAATTTAACATATATAAATTATAATAAGATATTGTTCCGGTCTAGGAATGATGGCCAAACCAGAACAATAATTATCTCTCTCTCACTCCTGAGTTCACCCCCTTTTTTTCTTAATCCCTTATGTATATATAGAGTCCTTCAATTTTTAAACTGCATGTTGAGGTCGACCATTCCCTGGACGGTACAGATACTAACCTTGATACGTGAGAGATCATCCGAAAATATATACTTTAATTTCAATTTATGTGTTCTCCAATCTTTGTTTTCTAATATATCTCGTTGTATTGATTTCTTCTCACACATTTTCATAATAATTTACATTATGAAAAGTTCTTATAGATAAAAATAAATAAACTTTAATCTCTTTTATAAATCAATGTCTCCATTGAACTTTTTATTTTATCTTTTATTATATTTTTTTATAATATAAACTTAATATAAATAATATATAAATATAATTTTAAAAAATAAATTTAAAAAATTTTGGGGAGCCGTGGCTTCCATGTCATTGAGTAGGTCCGTAGTAATTCTTTATCAATTAAAATTTAGAAGACGGGATGATTTCTTAGTGTAAGGATGGACATTTTTTTTGGTTTTAAAGAATACTTCAAATGCATTTTTGTGGAGTCATCACCAATTTTTTTGAGATAATATCATAGTTTACTTGAAATTAAATAAATAAATGATTTAATTTAGTTTTGATGTATTATTTATGAAACACGTACGTAGACACCATGTATTTTAACATATTTCTGAGACACTTCTTAGATTAAAGTTGATTGAAAACGATAAAATTATAAACGAGATTAATTAAATATTTTACACAATTATTTCTAACATTCCTCCTAGATTAACTAAATATAAAATTAGACGTACTTTAGTATTAATTTATAAAATGCTTACATAGTACAACTCAAGATCATAGGGTAAAAACACTTTCTGAATTCTTTTTTTTTTTAGTTTAGTTTACTGTTTCATCTTTTTGTATAAATATTTTCTGAATGTTAAAGAAAGCTTACAAAGGAGTTAATTAAATTAATATAAAAATAAATAAAAAGAATACTAGTTTTCATCTATTTTAGAGAAAGTTACACATGTATAATAATTTAATTATATTACAACTTTAAATAGATGAAAGAAAAGTAGTATAATTGATTAGACTTAATATATTCTTAAATATTCATATTGAACTTATTTCACTAAATATTAACATTTGTTTAATTGAAAATCTATAAAAATATGGTGATATAGGAATTTTATTTAATTTTTATAAATTGTCAAAATAGGTTAAAATTCGTGAGCCAACCGGATCTATCATAGGTTTGATCCGAATTTGGTTATTTTTTTTGTACATGTTAGTACGACCAAAAGTGAATCCAACCAACTGAGAACCCAACTCACTCGGATTGAATTAATGGTGACCTGACTATAAAAAAAAATTCACATCACTTTTAATTTAATAGTCGAGCTCAAAACACAAGGAAACTTTTTTTTTTTTTTTAATTTTGGGGGAGAGATGTCCATGTCCATGATACTTTATTCACTCTCTACCTTTGTATCTCATTAGTCATTTTCTTTTATTTAGAATTGTGATTTAATTCTTGGGATGAATAATTTATTTATTGTCTAAAACGAGAAAAATAAATTTTTAAAATAGGTTTGGACTTTTTTGAATTTTGGTTTAATATATGTTAGATTGGAGAAAAAAAACATGTATTTTTTTTTTAATTAAGTGAACCAACCCGTTTAATCCACCAACTCGTGATGGATCAAGCTAGACTTAAATTTCTTGTGAGTTGACTCACTAAGTGGCCAATCTGTGATGGATCGGATCGGGTTGAGTGACCTGTTTTGACAACTCTCATTTTCTATCACTGTAATTCTAATATACGTGGTTATATTATTAGTAAAACATTAAATATCTCATTCTTAATAAACTTTTGTGCTTAATATATATTCCTTGACGCTAATATAATATAAAATATTCTCATTCTATATCTATAAAGGACAACACACTCAATACAAATAACAGACCCATATCCATGAAAGGCAATAAGTTATAAAAGATTAAGCTACACCATTTCATTAATGATTGAGTGATTATGTGATTGCTTAAGCACCCACTTAAATTCATGTTTTCACATGTTCCCCCAACTCAAGTACCACTCTCAAGCCTCAAAGCTTGAACAATTGTGTTATCAGTTAGCAATAGGGATGTCAAAGTGAGTCAACCTATCTCACATGGGTTGGCTCACCATGGATTGAGCTAAAAAATGGTCAGCTCAACCCAAGTCTTTTTTTGGTGAATCAAAAATCTTGCAATTTGGTCTGACCTATTACGGATTGGTGCGTTAGTGGGTTGACTCACTTACGATTTTCTTTTACAATTTATTCTATATATTTATTGCATTACAATGAGAGTGAATTAACTTAATTTATTTTTTATAATAGTGGAATCAAAGTGTTCAAATAATTCTCAAAATATTAATATAAAGATAATAGTTAAAAGTTAAATTATTAATATATATAACTTAACAAACAAATTAATTAAACATTCAAATATTATTGAGCAACATTCTAACATTTAAAAATATAAAATTATGAACGTATATAATTAGAAGTAATAAATAATTATAGCAAGAAAATTAAAAAAAAATTGTATTTTTTTTTGTGAGTTAAGTGGATCAATCCACCTTCAATCCGAAATTCTTTTTGAGTGGAGTTGAAACTCATTTTGACATCCCTACTTTAACATTATATACTTTAGATGATAAAATTGTGTTGACCTCACTCAATACTAAGAGTGGACAAATGATCCAAATTTTGAAATCCATTCTACAATAATATAAATGCATATGGTTTAAGACCATTTAAATGGAATTATCTCAAACCTAAAATCCATATTTTTGGATTTTAAATCTAAATAGATTTGAATTGTATGATTTTTTGGATTTTTGAAAATTCAAATCTCAGTCCATTTAGTTGGATTTAAATTGGACTATTAATATTTTAATTATTCTCCAAACACAAAAAACTAGAAATTAAAATAGATATATATTTTTTTAGTGAAAATAAAGAATGAACATGTATAGAATCTAATTTTTTTTTTGTCTAATACAATTTATTTCAAGATTAGATGCTACATATGAAAATAATTGAAATTATTGTTTAATAATCTAGAAATAAAATTATTTTTTAAATAGTATGATTTACTATATAATTTTTACTTTTTTTTTAAATTTTAATTGTTTTGCATATTTCCATTCAAATTTATTATTTCTAACTACTGTCTTTCTTATCGTCTAACCGATCAAACATAACATTTAATTTGGAAGTCAATGTTAAGAGAAAGGAGAAGAAGGACATATTTAAAAAAAGAAAAAGAAATATTTTCTTCTTTTGATATGCATGCAAACAAGGATAAAAAAAAATGGTATCAACTTAAATATCTGTCTTCTCATATCGACTCTGGAGAGAGAAAGTGCATGACAAAATTATACAGGTAAAAAATAAAAATATATATTTATTTGTTAAAAGTTTAAATATGATTTTAAGCTCGTAGAACATGACAGTTTATAATATTAGTTTTTACAAATACATTTTATTATTTTTAGCAATTTTTATCGTTGTTGTAGAAAAATACCTTTTTACTGTTTCAGTGTAATCCTATTATTCAATAGAATTAGTTTAACACTTGAATAAAAATATTATTGAGGTAATTAAATAATAAAAGAGTCCAAAATGTTAAAATAGTTATAACACTGTTAATAATATATTAAAAATTGAAAATAATTTGTATAATTATCTTACTTATATAAATTAGTATTTCCATTTTATGTTCCCGAAAATAATTTTTCATTCATGATTATCTCTATTTTTATTGCCTTGGTTATATTTTCACTGTATAATTCATGGCATGGATAAAAGAAAATACAAAAGAAAGTTAAAAATAAAAAATCTTTCGAAAAAACTAAAATATATAAAAGCATATATACAAATATTTTAAAAAACGAAAATACATTTAAATATTTACTATATATCTTTTATTTCCTTCTACTTTTTTTACAAAGTCAAAGAATTAAAAAAAAAAATCATTTCATTTGTTTTGCTTTCTTTCCTTTATGTTTTCTTCCTTAACAAAACACGAGATAAACTTAATAGGTGCAAATCCTGCTCCATAACATTTTTGTTAAAAAAATATTCTTAGGATTCTGTTTGTGATAGTCATGAATTGATCATAATGGCTGTTTTTCTTTTGGCAGAATGAGTATAATAGAAAATAGAAAAAAGGTCAAAAACCTAACTGGGATGGAGTGTGAGAGACAGATAGAGTAGAAGAAAGGTAACAGAAGACAGCTTCATTGACTGTTGTTAACCGTAAACGGTGGCAAAATAATGGCGCGTGGGGAATAATCAGACACCAGCGCGCCACGTCACCCTTGCCCAAGCAATAGTTTCCGCGTCAGCCCCTACCTAATCCCCCACTTTTCAGCTATAAATACTTCACATTCGTCTCCCATCTTTACTTCTTTAATTTCCCCCAACATCCCACAATTCCTTCATTAACATTTTCTTCTCTCCTTCTCCATGGCTCCCAAAACCGTATCCATTGACTACCAAACCACCCGGGTCTTACCCGAACCCGATGTCTTCATACACTGTTTCCAAGGAACACGTATTCCAGCTCACGCTGCCGTTCTGGTTTGTCTTCCATTTCTAATTTTCCCTTCTTGTTACCATTTTCTGTTCTCATTGCTCTGTTTTAATCACTTTTCTGTTTATCCCGAACAGGCTTCGGTGTCGCCAGTTTTGGAGAACTTCATAGATCGGCCACGTAAGCATCGGAGTTCCGAGAAAATTATCCAAATCCACGGCGTCCCTTGCGACGCCGTCATCGCCTTCGTCGGATTCCTCTACTCCTCCAGGTAACTACTATATACAAACACAGATTAGTATCTTCTATCTTGATTCGGCTGGATTTTGTAAAATGACGGAGATGCCCCCCGCAGGTGCACGGAGGAGGCGATGGACAAGTACGGGATGCACCTGCTCGCATTGTCGCACGTGTACCTGGTGCCGCAGCTAAAACAGAGATGCATCAAGGGTTTGGCCCAGCGCTTGACCACAGAGAACGTGGTGGACGTGCTGCAACTCGCGCGCCTCTGCGACGCGCCGGATCTCCACCTCCGATGCATGAAGCTCCTCACCTATAACTTCAAAGCGGTGGAGGCAACCGAGGGGTGGAAGTTCCTCGTCAAACACGATCCCTGGCTCGAACTCGACATTCTCCGCTTCATCGACGAACACGAAACGGTAATTGATTAATGGACTAATTTTGAAATCTCATGAATTAGTGAATTGCTTATTTATGGATTGGGAATGATGAATGATGATTGATGACAGAGGAAGAAGAAATCGAGAAGGTATAGGATGGAGCAGAGTCTGTACGGGGAACTGAGCGAGGCGATGGAGTGTCTGGAACACATATGCTCGGAGGGGTGCACTCATGTTGGACCCTACGATGCGGAGGTGAAGAAAGAGAGGAGGCCATGTGGCAGATTCTCCACGTGTGAAGGGCTTCAGGTTCTGATCCGCCACTTTGCCACGTGCGAGAAGAGAATGGGCGGTGGTTGCGTCCGCTGCAAACGGATGTGGCAACTCTTTCGACTTCATTCATACGTTTGCCACCAAACCGACTCTTCCTGCAAGGTTCCTTTCTGCAGGTAGTTCCCAATTTTAAATTGAATTCCTCACTCGTGTTTTCTTTGCAAATATAATACATATATTATATTAGTCACGGGGTATATTATATTTGACATATAATATACATTTAATTATGTTCTTTTACGACTTTTTTAAGCATGGGGTTGGTAATTAAAGAAAAAGTATTGGTCCAGACTTTTCATGGTGTCCTTCTTACCAAAACGTAGTTTTTTTCAAATAAATAGTTTTGTTTATCGGCAAAAGGAGACCGAAAAAGGAAATTGATAAAGAGAAAAACATCACGGTCCTATCCTATTTTATAACAAAACAATTATCCTTTTCTTTTTTTTAATAACAAACTGTTGTGTTTCTGTATAGTTTTTCAATTTTTTGGGTAAAAGGTTTACTGTAAATTTTTTATATTATTTTCTATTTCTTCACACATTTATCTCCTTCTTTCCCTATCCCAAACCAAACGACGCCTTTATGAATAAGAGAACGTGGGATTGAGCAGGAGTTTCAGAATCAGTTTTATTTTTTCGTTTTTCTTGTCTAATACTGAGTTATGCGCCAGCTGGTTTCACACGGCAGAAATTTCCCCACTTTTCATTTTTCTAGCCATTAACGGAGTGTTTATTATTAGTAGTACTATTAGTAGTATTTATTTTATTTTTATTTTTATTTTTCTTGTTTTTTAATACCTCTAAGAGCATCTCCAGACAAAGAGATGAGATGGTTTTATTGAAATACTTAAAATTGTTTGAAGTAATTTTTCACTAAAGAAATGTGAGTTGGTATGGAAGCTGTTTAAAAGGAAACTGAAATTGTTGATTTTTTAATCAAGACGAAAAAAAGTACTTAAAATATTGGAGTTGTCCTAAACAGTCTTGTGCAATGCACACAAGAGCAGTTTTACAGGACTAGTTCTATTTGTTTCATAATAGATCGGAGAATAGGGCTGAGTCTAAGTAGAGGAAGCTGGAGTTCAAACTACAAAGACTAAGAATTTGTTTTGTTTTGTTTTTTGTGATGAATTCTTGATTTGGGGTGCGACCCTGCAGAAGTTCCACTTGTTACGATGATGATAAGTAAGAAATTTGATGCGTGGTTTGAGTGAATTAAAGTGTTTACATCTGATTTGATGAGAAACAACATGACGTGGTTGTGATATTACATCTGATTCCCTTGTCCGGTTCCTGAATTATTGGAGTTGGGATCCCATGGTGAATTGGTTTCTGTTCATGGATGATTAGTTTTGGTGTATTTGTGGTCTGTTCTTGATATTTTTGTGAGGGGTATACGCATTTGGACGGCTATCGTCATTATTTCATAGGTCCATCCTAGTTGTCATGTATTCATCCTTTATAAGCCCGCCACTCTTCACCACCACCAGCTACTTCTGAGTCGTGTCCTAGTCACGGCACTAATACATTTCACAAAATCAATTCCATCCAACTAACATGTGTATAGTTGTTAGATTTTCCTTCCACAGTTCCATTAACGATCACGGGTCAATTCATGAGAAGTATAGATCATGGATGGGACCCCCTCCGCATAAAAATATCCCTAGTTGCTGATATACAATTATCAATTCTACTACATACACTTCCTTTATTTTAAAAAAAGACAAAAGCGTACCAAGCCTCCGTCTTTTATCGATGATATTAATATTGTCATGTTTATCTTATGAAACAGCATTGCTCTTATCTAAATTCCCAAGTTGAAGTTGTCTAATTAATCTTAACATTAGTTTTTTGGGTGAATGTGACAGGCAATTTCAGTTGAAGATGCAGGAAGAGAAAAGAAAGGATGATGCTAAGTGGAAACTTCTAGCGAGGAAGGTGGCCTCAGCCAAAGTAATGTCTTCCCTGTCTCTTCCAAAGAGGAAACGAGACGAGGAGATTAGAGGCACAATAAACAATCCCGGGATTAGAAGCTTTAAATTACTCTGAATATTATAGTGATGTATTGTAGGACGGTGTGTTCCTTGTTGATAGGGAAGTTTCTGTTCTGTGTAAAGCAGGGTTTTGGACAGTGTAAACTTCTTGTACCTGCCTCTTTATCAAAGGAAATGTCAAATTGAGTGTTACCCTGAATACTTATTCAAAACACATAACTTTTAACAAAGAGAAAGATGCATATAGTTATAAGTAATGTCATTTTAAAATTAAGGTATAAATACAGATTTGGTATCCCAACTTTTTGGAAAAGTTCAATTTGGTACTCGAACTTTAGGAATGTTCAATTTGGTACCTAAATTTTTTAAACGTGTTTATTTTGGTACCTTCCGTTAAAGACTACATAACGTCGTTTGACAGATGTTCAAATTTAAAGTCCTTTCTTGTAATTACAGCCCATGTAACATTTCAAATAGCAGAAAAATAATGCAAAACTTTGACAGATGATTCACATTTTCCATAACTCCAAACTTTAACTGATTTCATTAAATTTGATATTACAAAAGAACTTTTCAAACACCTAAAGTGAAATCCAACAACTTTAAATAGCTAATCTCAACAGAAGGCAAACGATGTTATGTAATCTTTAACGGAAGGTACCAAAATAAACACGTTTAAAAAATTGGGGTACTAAATTGAACATTTCTAAAGTTCGGGTACCAAATTGAACTTTCCGAAAAAGTTGGGGTACCAAATATGTATTTATACCTAAAATTAACATAGTAAAGACCAATACATAGTTCACCAAAGCCAATATCTTTGCATTTATTCAATAAATTAAAATAAAAATTTGTAAAATTAGAATAAAATTCAAAGCTGAAACTATCAAAATAAAATTGAAGTTCTTACTAAAATTAGAAACACAAAAATGATTTTCTAAACATATACTAAAACTACTGTTTAAAGTTAGGCTGCACAATTGGACAACTATCCCATGTGAAGTGACCTTATTCCCGGTGGCGGATCTTGACCAATATTATTGGGGGAGTCAAAATAATACATCCAAAATTTATATATTTAATTATTAGCATTAATACCGTAAAAATGAATACATAACTTAGTATAACAATAAGCTACATAATTAGCGAGAAATCAAACTACACTTAAAATCCAAAAGAAAAAATCGATGATAATCAAACCACACTTAAAATCCAATTATAAAAAACACATAGTACAATCCATTTTCTTCTATATTCATAAAATAAAAAATTAATATACAATAGATTCATTAAATAAATTATTAAACTAATATTTCACTATCAAGTGAGATAAAAGATAATTATCTTCTTCTTTATTTCTTTGAGAATAGAGGAGAACAACTAATATATGAGAGCAAAAATAATAGATCTTTTTCTCTTGAAAAACAAAAGAAAATAAACATATAATGGAACCACAATTAAAATTTGATTATAAAAAACACACAGTACAATAATTTTTCTTCTATATTCATAACATAAAAAAATAATATAAAAGAGGTTCATTAAATAAATTATTAAACTAATATTTCGCTATCAAGTGAGACGATTCTTCTTTTCTTCCTCGAGAATGGAAGAGAACAAAGGAGAAATAAAAGCAAAAATAAAATATTTTTTTCTTTTTAAATACAAAAGAAAACGAAAACAGATAAGAATGAAATATGAGAACAATTTGGAAGAAACTCAAACTATAATTAAAAAAATAATAAAAATATCTTGATAAATCTTTTTATTCTTTATTATATATGATTTTATATTTTATTATTTATTACCATTAATTATTATTTTTATAAAAGAAAATAATATTTAATTTAATATTTATAATAAAAAAATAAAAAATAAAAAAACATAATACAAAATTTGGGGGGCGCATGGCCCTCCCCTGCCACCATTATGCTCCGCCACTTATTCCTTAAATGTATGCTTTGTTCATTTCCCATTAGTCTATTGCAAGTTGTTACAAATATGAATTGTAGAAGTATAATCAATCCACATGTATTAGGACTAACTATATTAGTTTTGTAACAAATAAAAACAAAATGCATTACCTTTTTTCCTTTAACTAATTCATTAACTTTAGACATTCATTTTTCAGGTGTCTTTTCTTTTTTACAAGGGAAACAATCTTAACCATTATTGATTACTAATTGTGTAGGAATATTTTTCTGTGCGATATAATTTGATTTTTCTTATTCTTTCTAGAAATAATCAAGTTCATTTTCTTGTCTTCCCCTCTGTATATGATCAATAATTCATTACTATGTGTTATAAGATGCTTTTAAAAAGGATATTCTCATAAGTCATACTATAAAAAAAAATATAATGTACCAAAAATAGAATAAGACATGATAACTATCATAGCCTTCAATTGAATTACAATGTCCCTCGTGCTCTTAAGAGATTTTTTAGATTCTCATCAACAAAATCTCATTCAAATAAAAGTGTTGAATGTTGATATTTACGAATGTTACAAAGATATAATTAGATACCTACCAATTTTTCATAAAATTAACATGTGCATTTATGACATGATAATTATCTCTTTTCAAATTTTATCATTATTATCCTTTAATTAAAAAATATGACACTTGATTAAGAAATATTGGTATTTTATCATTAATCTAATGACATAAAAAAGTCAATGCTCCATTCTATAAGACAAATATCAGAACGACAGAACTATCAAATATGTTATATTTTTCACATGTTATATATGGATCAAACAAGAAATATAATATGACATTTCATCGTTATTAGTCAAACAAACATAATAAAACTCAAATAGTTAAATTTTATCATAGTATATATAGTTAAATATAATTAATATTTCAAATCCCGTTATAAAATTGAATATCTAATATTAATAATCGCATGACTAATCTCAAATTCATTAGAATTATATTTATTCTTTAAAAAGATATATATTTACATTTATTTTTCACGTTATTTTTCTTTGTTCATTTGTTTCCATCTTTCAGTGACATGATTGATTATTGGAAGTGTTGGAGGAACTTAAACATATGTGTTGAGACAGTATAATTGAGGCAGAAGAAGAAGAAACAGCAGTTACAATAAAAGAGAGTGAATAATGATTAGAGTCGTTAAATTTGGAATTCAAAAGAGTAGGTCACCCAATAAGGCACACACCAACAGACATTGGTCCTATGAAGCGGGGACACATTTGTAAAGCAAAAGGAACCCATTTGCTTTAATCTGTGACCATTGCTACAGCCTACAGGCCACTGTCCTAGACAAAGTCAAGTGCATAATTCCAATTGAGAGGCATCCCCGAAAGAACATTGTTGCACCATTCACTACTTGGAAACTATTTGGGTTTATGGAAAAAGGGTTAGGTAGATAAAGGGTTTACCAAAATATGATTCACAAATAAACTTATTAAATATCAAGTATATATAAAATAAACTGTTTTACATAATACGAAATTATTTAAAAGGATCAATCCACTAAAATAATAATTGGGGAATTGTAACACCCTAAAAGTTGATCGCAATCATTTTAAGTTATTACTAAGTTTAGAGGCTATTAGAACCCCTTAACATATCTCAAAATAACTTTTTTTAACATCCCAAAGTACTTCGAAAATATGAGAAGTATGTTTGATACAGTTTTTCAAAACAAAGACAAAGATTTCATCTATTGAACTAATAACTATTCAAAACTATTAGAGACAACTATCAGTGACATGCTCCTACTGAGCACACTCGTAAGACTCTGCACCTATCATACTTACTCACTATCTCTAAAACCATCATTAGAGAGGGATTAGGATGAAACAAAATTTAATTTAACAAGTTATGACATGGTTAACTTCACTAGTTCCATAAATATGATCATCTTTCATATCATATTGTCTGTCATGTGAAGTCTCTCTCGACTCTCACCACCTAGATATCATACTCTATGTGAGTTAGATACTTGTAGAGTTAGGATAGTCTCACCCTTGAAATCCCATTTCAATACACTTTGACATCCTAACTAATGGTATTTTATTTTCCCTTGAATATAGTCATCGAGAACCAAACTTTTCATTTCTAAGCCAAAGAGGACATAAACAATTCAAACAAAAATTTAAAGTTTTTCCAAAGCTCCAGACCAACAGCTCAGTGCCCCCCATGCCGTCTAACGGTGTTCAGAGCTGCTCAACCGTGAACACACAACAAAAAAAAATTGCTTCTAAACAATTGAATTTTTCTTCTACCATAATATCATATTCAACTTAACAATATTATTTACAATAATACCAACCTCCCTAAATTACTCTTTTTCAACAATGTCAACATTACATTTAGTCAAAACAAATACAAGAACCCACACTACAAAAGAAAATTACTGACGAAATTTTACCGACGGATATATTTTTGTCAGTAAATTTCAATTATTGACGGATTTTACCGATGAATTCTCAAATTTTAATTATCGACGGAAAAATCCGTCGGTAAGACAAATTTCATTTATCGACCGAAAAATCCGTCGGTAATTCAAATTATTTTTACCGACAAATTTATTGACATATTTTTTTGTCGGTAAAAGAAGCGAGAAATTTCCCGCCCAAATTTGAATTACTGACGGAAAAATTCGTCGGTAATTCAAATTTTTTATATCGACAAATTTACCAACGAAAAAATCCATCAATAAAAGAAGCGGAAAATTTTTCGCCCAAATTTGAATTACCGACGGATATTTCCGTTGATAAATCCGTCGGTACTTACATAACTCAAAATCTGTCGGTAAAATTCGTCGATAATTTATTTTTTTTTTATCGATGGATTTTCGTCAGTAAAAGGAGTGGGGATTTTCTTGCCCAAACCACACCTTATAAGAAGACGAGAAGAAAAGATGAAAAGAAGAAAAAGAAGAAGGAGGAGAAGAAAAAGAAGAAGAAGAAGAAGAAGAATAGGAATAAGAAGAAGAAAAGAAGAGAAGAAGGAGAAGAAGAAGAAAAAGAAGGAGAAAGAGAAGAAAAAGAAGGAGAAGAAGAAGAAGAAGGAGAAGAAGAGGAAGGAGAAGATGAAGGAGAAGAAGGAGAAGAAGGAAAAGAAGAAGAAGAAGAAATAGGAAGAAGAAGAAGATGACGGCGACGGCGGCAGTGACGGTGGCAGCGACAACGACGGTGACAGTGACGACGACCACGAAGAAGAAAACGAAAAAAAAATTGAAAGAAGGAGGAAGAAGAAGATGAACAGTGCAACAAATTTACCGACGGATTTTTTGGTCGGTAATTACCGACATATTTACTGACATATTTTTTCGTCGGTAATTATGGACAGATTTATCGACAAATTTTTCCGTCGATAATTACCGACGAAACATGATTTCCATCGATAAAATTTTACCGACAAACATTTTACTGACATATTTTTTACCGTCGATAATCCGTTGTTAATGTTGATTTAGCGATGAATTTTGATCATTACCGACTGATTTTGACCGTTCGTAATATCAATTTTTCTTGTAGTGTCATAATATATTAACATATCAGTTTTTATCTTCTTAATTTCTCTAATTCTATAACACAGAATTCCCACACTCCCTTTTACCAAAAATCATTTTCTTTTAGTACTCATCAATATAATTCTCATTTAATCACTCTACAATTCATCGTCCATAAAAAATATACGCACTCACAACACAACATAGATATTTAAAAACTCTCAAAAGTTGCATCAAATCAAACCTCACAAAAATCATTTAAAGGTTATACAATTATAAATTCTCATTTTAAAACAATTTAAATGATCAATTTTTCTTACCTTAAGAAAGACTTTTATCACAGTTTTCCTTATCTTAAAGAAGACTTTTATCACTGTTCTTTCTCCTCACAGAATGTCTTCACTTACAATGGTCTTATATACATACCTCAAAGACTAAAATCAACAATTAAATAATAATTTAAGGATCATAACTAGATGAAGATGCATATAGAAAACTGAGTATATATATAATAATATATTTATACTCTTTTTAGAATCTATAATCAAATTCTCACATGAATAAATTAAAGAAAAAAGTTAAATTTAAATTAAATTTATTTTGTTTCTAATTTAAAATTTAAATTTAAATTTCTAAAGGAAACATTTTCTAAGAATAAAATTTATAAATTCTCTCGTTTTAGAATGTAGGAAGTCAGTTTCATTTCCTCCTATTGAATTATTATAGTCAAAATATAGCAAAAAGTAAAAGTGATTTGGTGAACATATTCATTTCCTTCTTGCTGCTGCTTACGTCGTGGCATGTGTCACCTTTAATATAAAATAATCAAAAAAGTAAATGGACGGATGCTAATCAAGTCACAAATGTGGTATGAAGTTGGATAAAAAGTTTAAAAAATATGTTTTAATAGAAAAGTATTAATATATTTTTTCGCATATGTAACTTTTGTTGAGAAAAGAATACTTTTAATAACATTTTGGTTAAGAGATCCAGTTGACCATTAAACATTTATTTTGTGTTTATCTTTTTAAGATGAATCAGGTCGAGTGAATTTGAGAGAAAAAAATTTATAGATTTTAAAAATATTTTAAAAAAATTATAAAAATTGGTAAATAATATGATGAGTTTTATAAATTAAAAAGATCTTTAATTAATAAAATTGAATGACTATTATTTTATTATTAATCATAAAAGTAATTTAAAATAAAATAAAATTAGTGTAAATTATGTTAAATGAAATATAATATATTATTTAAAATAAAAAAGTTAAAATTGATGAAATTATACTAAAATAAAATAAAATTGAAATAAATCATGACTGATTAGTTTTAATAAAATTAAGTAATAATTTATATATTTGATATTATTATAATCAACTTATACTTCTTTGTAACCAACTTCATGTTAAGTTATTTCGATGTTTTCTTTTTCTTTTTTCTTTCATTTGTGAACGTCATAATTCAAACATTCCTCGTTGAAATTGCTAACGTCAAAGCAAAGAATTTCAACAAGAAATTGAAATATAATCTAATGTCAACACTCAATTTTGTCCGGTTAATAAAAACAATTAACTAAAAAATTATTTAAAAAAAAAAAGGAAAAAAGAGAAGAAAAAAAACACATCACAAAAAATCAACATTAATTTGAATGTACATATATACTCCTTTTCTTTTATTTAATTATTTGTTTTTGTTTTTAATTTTAATTTTAATTTTGTCTTGCTTTTTATTTATCTATTTTTATTTACTTTATCTTGTTTTATTTTATTTTATGTTTTTTTATTTTTATTTTTTTTTATTT
>Ga0209589_1002209_pt1 | contig 33436 bp, 13 predicted proteins | sample CowpeawhiteBW_FD_187525 | JGI IMG/M metagenome (GOLD analysis project Ga0209589, IMG submission 187525) | Root nodule microbial communities of legume samples collected from California USA - Cow pea white BW (SPAdes) (version 2) | ecosystem: Host-associated > Plants > Roots > Nodule | place: USA...
GAAGAAAAATCACAAAAAACATTGTTGAAATGTAGAAAATGGCATTTTCTGGAGAATCTGAGTTTGCAAACCGGCGAAGCGGGTCACAACAAGGTGGGAAATCAAATTCTACCCCAAATCCATATAACTTTCTTTTGTTACTTTACATGAAGCATTTTCATTCTGAATTGCTTTGTAATTCCATTCTATGGCTTGCTAATTTATGAATATTGACTTCTTGAAGATAATGCCATGACGTTTTGAGGTTTTTGTTTTTGTAGTGACTAATTTCATACCTATTCTATCTTCACCGTGGAATTTGTATGTTGATGATATGCTTGTGTTGTTTATGCTTAATAATCAAATTGGGTGTATGTGTTCTGGTTGTGTTCATGCTTAATGAATGTAGCTAGGTTGTCACATATTAATTAGTGTATGCATTGCTTATAATTGTGTATTAAAACTAGTTGTAATCTTCGCTTAATGGGTTAGGTTCGAGTGGATTGAGATTGAAACATAATGAATTATTTTTGTGACCTTTGATAAGTGGATTGTATTTAATTTAAGAAGTCAATGTGTTTTTGATATATTGAGTTTCTAAATTTGAAGTTGTTTTTAAATATGCCAAACCAACCCCTCCACCCCCACTTTGGTGTCTGTAATTGGAACGTTTTATTGAAAACATGGGTCATTGGGCGACGACCTTAGAATCGCTTTCTAAATACTACATTTAAATATTTTGGAATGGCCCAAATGGAGTCGAGCTAGGGTTAGGCATTAATGCCACATCACCAGACACAACAGATTCAAGAGTTGAATGGTTGCCACACTCTTACAACAGCAAAAAGAGACAAAACAAGTTTTCAACAATATTTTCTCGGTTTTCTATTAGGAATGTTTCCCTTGTTGTTTTTAGAAGAGAAGAAGTGGAGAATAGGGATGTTGTCAAGAGTTCTTGAGTTTTTCTTTTCAAGTACCTTTAAGACTAAGTGTTGAACAACCTTGCATTGTAAGATGGATTGGGAGTTTTATTTTAATGATGAATGTTCTAGCCAATTTCATGTTTATGCCTTCAATGAATGTTTTCAGCTTGCATTTTGCACTCGAGTTCTGATTTTATATTTTAATTCTTTCTTGCATTTTATTTGTTGTCTAGATGAACAATCATTTGTTTTGAACCCATTTTAGTCCAAGGTTACTTTGCATCTTTATTGGCTTTAAATTTTAGTTAATGTTTATGCTCTCCATAATATACATCGTACGCTTTTTTGTTCCAAAACATGGGTTGGTCATTGTTTTATTAGTTTCATGCACTTGTGCTCTGCTATTTTAAGTTATGAATTAAAAGGCACTAGCTAGTGGATTACATGGATGTTATTTCAATTTTGTTTTCTTTTTTGTTAGTGACATTGTTATTGGGTTTTAGGCACTAGCTAGGCCAATTTGCTTATCTATTTCAAATGTTGTCCTTCACTTTCCTTGATTATCCTTACATTGGTCAATTTCATGGTCTGTATAATTTCTTATTTATTCTCCATTTAAGTGTCATGCATTTTTTTAGTTAGTTTCATTAGTTTATCACTCTATAATTGCTTTTATTTTAGTTTCATTGTTTATCCTTTATTCTTTTAAAAATCCCTCAAAAACATGTTCTTTTTCATTCAATTCACTCATACCATTAGCCTTGTTCATGGACTGACCTGAGTTGATCCTTATACTACATTTGTAAAGGTGATTAGTTCAACTTGTTTGGGATAGTTTATGTGACAAAAGTTGTCACTAGTCCCATGTGAGAAAGGAAGTTGAAAGGCCTTGTCATAAGCTCATTTCGTGCTTGCAAGTCAAGGCTAAGAGTGTGCCTCTTTTCTTGTACACCTGTTCCCCATGGTTTCATCCCCATGGGAAGACATTAGCATGGATTTTATCCTTGATATATCCAAGACTCAAAGGGGATTTGACTCTATCTTTGTGTTCGTGGATAAGTTTAACAAGATCGCTCATTTCATACCATGTCACAAGGTAGATGATGAAAGTTACACATTAAAACTCTTCTTTAGGGATGTGGTGAAAGTCCATGGTTTTCCTAGGACCATTGTATCTGATAGGGATACCAAGTTCCATAGCCACTTTTGGAAGACACTTTGGTCTATGCTAGGAATCAAGCTTCATATTTCCACCTCTAGTCACCCATAAACCGATGGGCAAACCGAGGTTGTGAATAGGTCTTTAGGAACTAAGTTGAAGACTATTTTGAAATGACACCATAAGTCTTAAGATGAGTACCTTTCCCACATTGAGTTTGCATATAAAATGGTGGTTCATAAGACCACCAAAATCTTTCCATTTGAGGTTGTGTATGGCTTCAACCCTTTCACTCCCCTAGATCTTAAACCTCTCCCAAATCCTAGTCATTTCGTTCTTAAGGAAGGGATATCAAGGTCTAAATTTGTGAAGAAAATGCATGAGAAGGAGAAATCTCCAATACAGCACCAAACGGAGAGATACACAGAAAAATAACAAACACAAGAGAGAAGTGATATTTGAAGATGGATAGGTTTCCGTAACAAAGGAAGTCTAAACTCAATTCTCATGGTGATGGACCTTTTAGAGTTATTCAAAGGATTAATAATAATGCATATAGGCTAGAGTTGCCAGGTGAGTATGATGTGAGGGCTACTTTCAATTTTTGTGATCTAACCCCTTTTGTAGGAGATTTGGAGCAAGATGATGATGAAAAAGCGTCTTGATTTGAGATCAAATCCTTCTGAAGAGGGAAGGGATGCTGGAAAGCAAAGGGCCCAGTCATAAGGAACATGGCTAAACAAATTTAAGAAGAGTTAGCATTATCTATATAAGGTGAAGCTAAACTTCTTTTCACTTGGGTCATTATGAATAATTTCTAAACCTTGTATTAAGGGTCATGTAGTGTAGGATTTCCTTTTTAGGCCTTGTATTCAGAGCCAAGTAGTGTAATGTTTTAAAACAATCTTGCTTAAGTGTGGAGCATCATGTGCGCCTAGCTTAAGCAACTCTTGGGTGATTAATTATGTTAATCTAGTTTGATGATGGGCGTCCCACACATGCCACATGACAAGCCCTTAGTGGAGAGTTTTCTTACAAAGGTAGTGATCATGTGTCATTGTCCTATTGAATAAGCTTTTACTAAAATGGCTTTCCACATGGCACTCCATGAGAGTAACACTTGTAAGATCCAAGAAAATAATTAAAATTTAATTATTATTTAAATTAATAAATAATAATTCATACAGAAGTGAAGTCTTACACAATTGATTAGAGCATTGTTATGGTTGAAGGTCATGTGTTTGATTCCTAGTGTGAGCAATTGGTGTGATTTATATTTTATATTTTACCGATGCATAATTGGTTTGAATATTTGTTTGTAATGTTTGTTATTCATGTGAATGGCAAGATAAATATGACAGTTTGTTTGGTCTAGAACTTTATGGTGGTGAGTTTGAACCTTGGTTAAAGCAAAAGTATGCTAGTTTTCTCTTTAGCATTTTTGTGGTATATGCGAAGATGAAAAGTTGAAGGCACATTCATTGAATATGATCACAAGCATAGAAAATAAAGGCTAATTAAAAGGAAAAGGTTGAGTGAGATTTTTTTTGTGCAGCTCAAAATATTTTGTTTTAATGTTGTCTTAATAGGGAGAACAAAGGGTTTTACTTAGCTAAGTTAAAATTTGTTTGTGAGGAGTGGTGAGGTAATGTGAGTTTGGTGAGAGAGTGATCAGAAGTTTTGGTCAGGACAGAAAGAGCAAAGAAGCTTCGAGCAAAGTTAGAGTGGTCTTGTTTTAGGAATTCCAGATAAGAGGAGTTGACCTCCTTTTCCTTTTTGTTCTTCTTTTCTCGTCATTACTGTTAATTGGGACAATATTTGCAATTTGGATTATGCATGTTCCATTGATGAATAGCATAAGATATCTAAGTTTTAATAGGGGATCCCATGTTGGAATGGTGAAATGTTTTTATTTTGTTTAAGTTTTGTAGGTGTAAAGGGAAATTAACCATGATTGAGTGTGATAAATTTTTCCGTACGTTCGTTGGAAATCATGAGAGTGGGAATGCTATCTTGAACTACTTGTTTTCAGGTTAGGAAAATCTTAGTGGGTGACTTGTTGATTTCTATTTAAAGGAATGGTATGAATTTTGTCTATATCTAAAGTTGTACTGTTGTAGTTTTGAGAAAAAAACTATGTTTTGGTTATGATAGCAGAAGTGATCATATGAAAAGGTGGTATGCTGTTTTAGATCAATTAAGAGTTAGTTATTAAATGAGTTTTGTTCAGAATTCATGGCTTTGATTTTGGATGTTATTATGGTTAAATGTTAAGGGCCAATGTGATGATATTTTAAAGGCATGCGAAATGTTAACATGGAAATAATCTATCTAGAAAATTATTCTTTTGTTTTTGGTTCAAGAGTTAAGTGTAGAATTTTAGTGGTTAATTATGGTTGCATGACTTTGAGTAATGCATGAGTTATATTAGGTGGCAAATATTGAGTGGGTGCAGACCTAATTATGATCAAGTGTAGAAATTCTTTTATATTCAAATTGGTAAATTTGGTGAATGAATTATGTTGTGTTGATATGTGTTGAGCATACATTGAAAGGTTGAAAGGTAAGAAATAGATTTCTTGTGGAGGATTAAGTGAAACTTTTATAAGGTAAAGGGTTTCTTGGTGTTTTCTAAGTTTGGGCACTTTAGTGTTAACAAATTAGGTGTTTTTACGTTGTTTTCATATTTTTGGGCGCGTTTGCCGGGTTGGGCAAGCCAAAATTGTGAGACTTTGGGCGTTAAACGTCAATTCTGGCACTAGATGGTGGAATTGTGATACGTTGGGCCTTGAGTGTTGGCTTTCTAGAGTTGGGTGGGGAAATTTGCGAGACAAATGGCCCTATGCACTAGCGCTTAGTGTTAGGTTGTCTATTTTGGTTGCTTTGCTTGGTTTGAATGTATTTGCAAGTGCTAAGGTGATACTATAGGTATGGTATGTTGTTATGAGATTCTTTGATGAATATATGACATAATGTGATGATGATGATGATGTATGGATAATCATATGACGATGAGATTGTATGCATGTATGTATGCATATGATGAATTGTAATTGTAAAGTCAGGTTGATCCTTTTACTAGAGGGCTTTGGTGAGTCAATAAAAGTGTTTCTCTCAGCCATAAGGGTTTGACAATGAGCTTAGCAAGAATGCTCCTACCTAAGGCTTTGGTGAGCAGGTAGAGTTGTTGCTTGTAAGTCTTATGGAAAGAAGGGGAAAGGCCCTTTCCATAAGGCATTGGTGTGCTAAAAAAGGTAATGGTTGGTTATGAGAGAAAGACATACTTGATTGACATTAATATGACTTGGTTGGGTTTATGGACACATGTGATCATATGTTAGCAGTATATTGTTATGTGATGATTTATCTTGTTAGCTCACCCTTGCAATTGTTTGTATTTGTTGCGATGATTGTATAACTTGTGTTATATGGGAACAAATGTTGATACAAATATAGTTTGAGATGCATAGACATCAGTAGACGCTTTTGGGAAAACACGGGAGATTTTAAACTTGGCAGTTTTGTTTTATTTGCCATGTGCCAAACTTTTGGAAATTTTATAATCGAGACCTTTATTTTTTTCAAGTATTTTATTAAGTTTTATTCAATAAAACTTTGAGTGGTTGTTTATTAAATAAAGGTTTTGGAAAGTTCCTATTTATTTAGGATGGTATCAGAATTGTATCGTGGTTTTATGGATGTTTTAAAAATTACACTTGATATCCTGAAAGAGGTGTTACAATAGTGCCATATGACAAGTTCTCCTTCATCAAGATAGCATTTTTTAAGGTTTTGGTGCACTTTTGAGACACATCCTTCTCTTTAATAAATAGAGGTGTCTCCCTCATGTATTTTCACTTTTGGAATTATAATGTTATTCTGCCAAAATATTTGTTTACCATATCTTGTCTCTTAGTCACTACTAGAACATCCCTAGATGTCCCTCTAGCCACCCTTTTCTAGAGTTGGTTCAACCTCTCTAAGAGCACCATCAAACACCTCCATTGCACCATTCCACCATCAAAACCAAGAGCACATCCTCTCATACACCAAGCTTTTGCAAACTCACCACCATTCATAGCTTTATCTTCTTACTTTAGCCCAACCTAGCTTGAGGAGGAAGGTATCGCTACCCTACAATCCAACACGCATGAGACACCATTCAATTTGGTATATGACATTGATGCCATGGTACCTGTAGAAGTATCCACACTGACTTGGAAGAAAAAATCTCTTTCTCTTGAGGTTTCAGAAGAAGGGTGGAGGGTTGACCTTGATCTTATTAATTAGGTGTGAGAGATAGCTCAAATCACGAGTGAAGTGGTCAAAAGAAGGGTAGAAGCAAGGTGTAAGACAAAAGTAATCTCGAGAGGGTTTAAAGTTGCAAACTTGGTATTGAGGAAGCCCATCAATGACAAATAGCAAATAAGCTCTCACCTAAGTGGGTGGACCCATTTTGGGTGAAGGAGGTGCTTACAAACCAGAAACCTTAAACGACGGAGAAATTTCGAGAACATGGAACACAACCAATCTCTGTTTCTACTTTAGTTAAACACTGAGCATTTTTCTTTTGTCTTTTTTTTATCTTTCATTTTACTCATTTGTTTTAGTTAAAAACTATTAAATTGTCATACCTTTTGCTATAATTTGTTAATCAAGTGCTTGAAAATTTTTTTGAAACAAGTCCGTGAAGAGGCCAACACCCTACTTAACCAAAGACTACTTGAAGCAAGCTAACACCCTACTTAACCAGAGAATATTTGAAACGTGCCATCACCCTACTTAACCAAAGACTTCTTGAAGCAGACTAGCACCTTACTTAACCAAAGATTGCTTGAAACATGTCAACTCCCTACTTAACCAAAAACTTCTTAAAGCAAGTCAGGACCCTGCTTGACCACAAATTGCTTAAAGCAAGATGACATCTTGCTAAAAGAAAAAAAAGGGTTAGAGGAAGCCTGCACATTAGACATACATGATCTGACATTAAAAAGAATAACACGAGGTACATCGTAAAAGCCGACTATATATGCTTAATATTTGCATGTCGAGGGCTCATATATATTCCGAGATACAACACGAATAACATGATTATGTCAAAATGACTTACAATATCTATATACTGAGGGCTCAAATATATTCCGATATACAACAAGAATAACATGATTATGTCAAGCTCACTTACAATATCTGCATACTAAAGGCTTTGATATATTTCAAGATATAACATGAATAACAAGATTATGTGAAGATAATTTATTTAGAGACTAAAGGCTTGGATATATTTTGAGACACAATGTGAATAACATGATTATGTGATGAAGGATTGAGTTGGTTCGTTTTAGATTTTTTAATATGGTTAAGGATTGCTTAAGAAAACATAGTGAAGATTCCTACTAGACATTAAGATAGCAACTTCAAAAGGTCAAAAGGGCTCGTATGGCTAACCAACCCTAGAGATGATGATGAATGTCACCAATTGTTATGCAAGATAAGGCCAAGGTGGAGACCCTACTTGATATAAATATAAGTGTCAACACTCGATTCGTCCATACAAATAAAATGATTTTCAAAAATTTAAAATGTAGTAAATAGTAAATAATAAAAAGAAGTAAAAATAAGTGTAATGAGGTGTATGAAAAGAATAAAAAAATTAAGAAGGTTAATTAGTTAGTTTAACAAAGAACTAAAAAATAAAAAAATAAAAAAAAATCATTTGGGTCCAACTTTTATAATAATAAGGAAAACCAAATTTATTTTAATTACACCCTATTGTTCCTATTCTTACCACCAATTCTATTTAGTAACCCGATCTCCATTTTATTTTCACTTTCCTTCACTTTTCTTTTCCACCCCAAGCCCAAAGCTCACACTCATAAAAGTCTACTAACCTCACTAAATTCATAATACACCACGAATTCACAAACCTCACATACTACTCATGCACTACATACAAAACTCACGCACACACCTAAGGTCATATCAATCATGCACACACTTAAGGTCACACCACTTACTCTCACACACCTCACAAATCCCAATCCACTCTTGAATGCCATGTGGCACTCTGATTAAACCCACACCCGTCTTCGCTAACCAATTCATGCATAGGGATGACAACAGGGCGAGACGGGGACGCATTTTTCTATTTCATACTCATTCCCATAGAAAAAATTCATCCCCATCTCCATACCTAAACCCAACGAGTATCAAGCTTTTCTCCCATCCCCATCCCCACCAGATAACATGTATAATCTCGTACTCATACTTGTATCCATTTTCTTACCACTTTAATATTAATTTTAATCAATTTTTACAAAATAATAAAAAATCATGGTAAAGTAAGCATAATATTATCAAATATTCAATATTAGAAGGATGATTGCTTCTTCGATATTAAATACTTTGAAATAAATTATAATTGTTTACATTTTAGATTAGAATACCAAATAATATTTAAATTCATGAGAATCAAAATATTTATTAATTTTGCAAACATTAATGAAACCTAATTGATAAAATTTAAAAATATTTTTAAGAAAATACAAAATCAAAACAAATATTCAAATTAAAATATATTTTAAATGTTTGTTTACTTCAATTTTTTAAATTCTAATGAATCTCTTTTCTATACACTAATAAAAGTTACAATACATCACTTGATCAAAATGACGCAAAGAACAAATAATAAACATAATAATAAAATTTTAACATAGATATTGTATCTTTTGAATTCCAATATATGTTGGATAGTGATAAAAAAATATTCACGACAATTACATTAAATTTTTATATTGTAGTAAATAAAAATTATTTATACAATTATAGTGAAAAAATTACACTATGATTGATAATTAGTTAGAAAATAAAAAATAATTAGATAAAATATATCGAAATGGTATTTCACATGATGAAAATAAACAACAAATAAAAATGTTAAAAAATTAAAGCATGTGTGTCTTATAAACATTTTGAGAGACTATTGAAAGAAATCGCACAAAGGAAAACAAATGTATAATTAAGGGTATGATAAGATGAAAAATACCTTAAAGATCTAAGAAAACTTTTCAAATATCAACCTATATATAGTTGAGAAATAACAAAAATTATTTTAGCGAAACAAAATAGTTCTTCAAAATGAAACAAAAATTAATAATAATAAGTAAATAATTTTTTATATTACCTAGTAAATGAAATGTTTATGCTATCAAACACTTAAATTGAGAGCATTAAACATCTCATGTGAAAGGAAAATATATAATAAATAAAAATATTAAAAAATAATAGAAATATTCAAATGTGAGACATAAAAAAATTTTAATCGACATACATCATTTTAACATAATTACATAAATGTTATGATAAAATGAAAAATATATTAGAGATGTGAATGAATTTTATGACAAACCAAATAATTAGAAGAAATAAATAATAGAAGGTATATTATATATATATATATATATATATATATATATATATATATATATAGTCACCTAATTAATTGTGAATATTTTAATAATTTAAACAGAAACAGAAATATAGTGGGGACGGGTATTAAGAATATGTACATTCTCATACACCCGGTACCCAATTTAAAAAGTCGAAGATTCTCGATACTCATACCTAATCAATGCGAGGATTTCTACCAAGATAGATACGATTTTATTTGTCATATCTACTCATGCAGACACAACCAACTTAACTAATTTCTAACTAATTCATACTCTCATTCAGACTGACGCTTCACTAACCATCCTATACTATAAAACTAAAGAGGAGAATACTCAAAGGAGGATTTTTGACGATTCATTCATTCTCTCCAATAGGAATCCCTCCAACAGAATTCATATTTTAGGGTTCCTTCCTCCAATTTCTTCATTTTTTCTCTACATTCCATTGACTAAACCATCTCCGAATTTCTGATTTCTTCTTCAGGAAACCCTCACGACGTTCTTCACACTTGCATTTACAACTATTAAAGTGTAATGCAAATTCTAGAAGAATCTATAAAATCCTAAGATAAAAGTATTAAAATGTAATGAAACTTCTAGAACAAAGTAGAAAAGCCTAAGATAGGAAGAAAATATCAAGAACATTCTACATAAGGAAAAATCTAGAACATTCCACCTATATACTCAATCATTTGAGGAAGGATATAAACTAAGACCACATCTAACAAATCACTACAACTACATACTCCTTCCAACTACAACTTCCACATTCTACTATCTCCACAATTTTCTCTATCCCATCAACTATTCCTTTCACAACCTCAAAATACTATCAATAGCGACGGAGCTTCACCGCGACCTCCTCCGACGAGTTTGCCATTTTCTCCATCTCTGATTTATAGTATCCATCAAGTTTCGTTCAGCGATTGTGTTAACGCCTAGGGTTCTTCATTGGAGCAATCGTGAGGGGAGTTCTTCATTGCGCACTGGATTCCTTGATAGTCGCTGTCGTTCACGATTTTGCCAACCACTGTTGAAATCTCTTTGGATTTGCCACAATTTGAGCTCTCGTTTATCACGCGTTTCGGCTCTCCACCATCAACATCTACAAGGACTGTCGTTGCTTTCTCTTGCAAGAGTCACCATTCATCGGAATGAGTTTCCACTTCAACAAAAGTCACTTCATTTAATCTCAGCATTAGTGACTTCGTCGCCAGAAGAACCTTCGTGGTTGCACCTCCAATTGCATAGCTCCTGCGCCAGCAAGCTATTTTTCAGTTCTCATTGATTGGATCTCTTGGAACTTTGGTTGCTCCTATTGAGTTAATGCAAACTTTTGTTTGCAGGTGTGAGGCTGAATGCATCCTAGAAAAAGGTACGCATCTCTGGTTTTTAAACAAAAAGTGCTTTGAATCTGTGTTATATTATTTTTACTTGGATTAAATATATATTTTGTTCCTAATTTTGTTTTTTTATTTAATATGGTCTTCATTTTTGTCAAATTTTGGTTAATTTGATCTTTGTTTATTAACTGTGTTTAAATAGTTAACGTTTTTTAACAATACATGTTATATGCCAACTTCTGTTTTTTTTTAATTTTTATTAATTCTTTTAATTTCCCAAAAATTGTCTATGTGTCAAGTCACAATTATGCCACGTGTCAATGTTAGTGCCACGTGTCAATGCTAGTGTCACATATCAACTTTTGGTTATATTATTTCTTTTTGTTCAATTTAATCCCGATATTCGTTATTTTTGTTCAATTCAGTCCCTTTATTCATTATTGTTGTTTAATTTAGTCTCAATTTTTGTTAAAATAGAACAAATTTTTCCCTTTCAAGTTGAGACTAAATTTAATTTTTCATAAATGTTATATGTACTATACCTAGGCAGACTAAGGCTAGTACATGGCCAAGACCGGCTAGACATAGCCCCACAAAAAGCAGAACCACATAGCGGCCCAGGCCACCTACTACAAAGAATAATATGTTATAAGTCGATAACACCTAACTTAGAATGCCGCAAACAAGGCCCTTAGTACCAACATACGCTAACACAGGGCCTGGGCTAAGCCTAGGCTCATCTACGATCCAAATATTGGCCCAACCCATAAGAATGGAGGACATAATTAATAACCCTATAAATACATGTGGACCCAACAATTAAGGGGTACGCTTTCATTAATTCCCTAATCTGAGATTTGACTTTTGAGAACCTTTTTGCTGACTTGATCGTTGGAGCCCTCTCTGCAGGTAACTCCTAAGGATCCTGGTCGTATACGCTAGCAAATGGCATGTGCAAGTCGAGAAGGAGCGGACTAGAGAGTTCAAGGATTGAGGTAAGGCATTATTCATGTTCCCTAATACCTCTCATTTGTTCCCGCATGAATATTATATTTGTCTTTTAAAATTGACATTATTATTTTTTATTTTTGAAATTCAATTATAAATTATTATATTTAGTTGTAAATTGAATATAATTCTTAGATTCAATTTTTAAATAAAATATAATTATCTAAAATATTATTAAATATTTTAAAAATATATATTAACATTTGTAAAATTGACATTGAAGTTTAAATATTTAATATTTTTATTGCATTTTAGATATTAAAATTTAGGGTTAATTATGTTTTTCGTCCCTCAACTATTGCTAATTTTTAGTTTTAGTCCCTCATCTAACGTTTGCACTATTTTAGTCCTTGACGTTTTGAATTGGATGGAATTAGTCCTTAATTTTAAACTCTGTTAATTTCATGTGACAACTGTCAAATGGAATGGCACGTGAGGATCCCGTTTTCAGTTGACTAAATTTTTTTTCGGATGTGGTTATTTTTTTGGTAACGTGTGAGGGTTTGTTCCGCGCACTGCTCCACCACTAGCACTGCCACATTGGTTCCTTCTTCCTCAAAGTCTATGTCCACCATAGACAACCACCGCAACACCCACCACAGGCACGCCTCGCCGGTGTTGGCAGCGGGCCTTCTCCTTCGATTTCTCTCTACTACGCACATTCTCCAGAAGAAGAAGAATGTGGACGTGGATACTTGCACGAGTAACACGTGTTGTAGCTGGTTCTCTAAACTGCTCATCAATTCACCAACGCATCTCTAACCCTAGCTTTTCCAAAATCCCCAAATCAAGTTTCCCCCAAAATTTTCAACAACCCTCAGTTTTTCTCCACTGATTCCACACTCACCCTCGATGATGAGCTCTCACTGGATTCTTTAGAAAACGGCGGTGACAGACATTGCGTAGAAGAAGGAGACAAGTACGAGGTTGACGTGGACAAGTTAGAGAGTGTGTTGCGTCTTTTTCAAACTAGTGTTGATGGGTCCTTTGAGTCGTGTTTGGATGATATGGATTTGACTCTACATCAACAATTGATGTCAAAAGTAATCGAAAGTCCGCTTGTTTTGAGTGAGAATCTGATAAAGTTTTTCAGATGGGCATGGAGTGAAAGATCATTGGAGGTGACCACTCCAATGGTGGAGTCTCTTGTTTTGGTGATATATAGAAATGATGTGAGGAAGAAAGAGGCGTACTTGCTGTGGGTTTTGGTTAAGGAGATTGGAGAGAAGGAGAGTGGAATCCTCAATGAAAGGATTCTCAACGACTTGATACTTTGCTTCTCGAGGTTGGTGAAAGGGAAGGCTGCATTGGAGGTGTTTGATAAATTTGAGGCCTTTCAGTGTGTACCTGATGCAGATACGTATTACATCACAATCGAGGCGCTTTGTCAGTGGCGTGCTTATGATTGGGCTTGTGGGGTTTGTGAGAAGATGGTTGATGCACAAGCAATGCCTGATGGCAAGAAAGTTGGTGCCATTTTGTCTTGGTTATGTAAGGCCAAGAAGGCTAAGGAGGCCCATGGAGTGTATGTGGTGGCAATGGAGAAAGAGAAACGGCCACCGATGAGTACGATTAGCTTTTTGGTTGGCAAGCTTTGTGGAGAAGATGAAACTATTAAATTGGCTTTGGAGATGCTGGAGGATATCCCTGAGGAGAAGAGGGGGTGTGCGATAAAGCCGTTTATGGAGGTTGTTCGGGCATTGTGTAGGATTAAGGAAGTTGATAAAGCCAAGGAGTTATTGGTGAAGATGATTAAGGATGGGCCGTGTAGTAGAGGACGGAGAGGAAGGTGGAGAAGCCAGAGGCTGCGTAGGAGAGTACGATGGCAAGGCCAAGTAAATGGTAATCTGCTCGAAGAAAGCCAAGAATCTTGGATTTTCTTTAGGCAAAATTCCATCTGCCACAAAATCCTTACCATCTTTCAACACCCTTCCGGTTATCCTGAGAACGCAAGAAAGCTCCTCCACATAACGGATGAGGCAAACCCTCGCGTAAAAGAGAAATCGAAGGAGGAGGCCCGCTGCCAATGTCGGCGAGGTGCGCCTGTGGTGGGTGTGTCGGTGGTTGTTTGTGGTGGCCATAGACTTTGAGGAAGAAGGAACCACTGTGGCAGTGCCAGTGGTGGAGTAGTGCGCGCGGAACAAACCCTTACGCGTTACCAAAAAAATAACCACATCCGAAAAAAATTTTAGTCAATTGAAAACGGGATCCTCACGTGCCATTCTGTTTGACAGTTGTCACATAAAAGTAACGGAGTTTAAATTTGAGGACTAATTCCATCCAATTCAAAACGTTAAGGGCAAAAAAAAAATTAGCAATAGTTGAGGGACGAAAAACATAATTAACCCTAAAATTTAAAATGTTTTATATTTAAATGATAATTTTATAACTATTAGTTTACTTTTCTAAAATATTTCCAATATTTGAAATATTTTTAAATATCAATTTTAAAAATATAAGTATTTTAGAATATAAATATTAGAAAACCATATTTAAATATTATATTCTTATAATATTTTAAATAATTGTATTTTATTTAATAATTAAATATAAGAATTTTATTCAATTTATAATTAAATTTAATATTTTATATTTGAATTTCAAAAATAATTAATTAAAATGTCAATTTTAGAAAAAGTATTAGTATAATTTTCATAAAAGATATTAAATTTGGTGTGAATCTGAAAGGGATAAAATTAATTCATTAATCAAAATTAGGACGAAAATGAACAAAAATAATAAATATATGGAGTAAATTAAACAAAAATAACGAATATAGGAACTAAACTGAAAAAAAAAATATAATAACAAACTGACATGTGACATTGACATTGACACCTGACACAATTGTGACTTGACACGTAGACAATTTTTATGAAATTAAGAAAAAGATTAAAAAAAATTAAAAAAAAAATAAACAAAAAATTAAAAAAACCAGGAGTTGACACATGACATGTATTGTTCAAAAACGTTAACTATTTAAACATTGTTAGTGAAAATTGACAAAAATTTGACGAAAATGAGGACTTAATTGAACATAAAACAAAAATGAGAACCAAATTGAATAAAAAAAAACGAAAATAATGATCAAATATATATTTAAGCCTTTTAGTTGCTTACATTTAAATTTTAAGTTTTTGGTTGAATCGGGATGGTGTAATGGATTAATTTGGAGTGCAATAAATGTTTGATTATTAAGTGGGTTAGAATTAGTGCATTTAAATTGAGATAGGGACTCACATGTTCAAGTTCAAGGGTTCGGTTTTCTTGGAATAAAGGTTTATTGATGTGTAATGTTTCGATTACTTGCTCCGGGGGTATATGATTAGGGTTGGGCAAAGCATACTGAACTGCACTGAACCATTAAAAATTGTACTGAACTAAAAAATTGTTCGCCTGAACTGCACTGAACTGAAAAACAGTTCAGACAAACTGCACTGAACTGTTTTTTTGCCTAACAAACTGAACTAAACTGCACTGCACTATAATATGAACTAAACTATTATAAACTGAACTATTGTACAAACTGCACTATTTTTAAACTGACCTACACTATTTTTGAACCGTTTTTTAACTAAACTACATTAATTTTGAACCAAATTGTACTATTTTTAAACTAAAATATACTTCATCATTTCAATTTTTAATAAATTATTACATCAATTTAAATTGTTGAATTTTTTCTTCAATTTTTTTTATAGTTTTGCTAATAAATTTAACAAGTATATTAATAACAAATTAAGTTAAAGTATTTTCTGCGATACATATTCGTATACAATAGTTTAAAATTAATGTTTTTATGTAAGTAAAGAGTATTTTATGTATTTACAATATTTTTAAATTTAAATAAAATATAAATTTAGTTAAAACACTATATATTTAAAACTATAAAAGATATATTTGAAGAAAGAAATAAAAGATAGATAAAATTATATAAAATTATATATAATATCCCATGATTTTGTTATGTATAAAGTGATAATAAAAATAAAATTTAAGATATTATTTATAAAAATTAATTCTCCCACTATTATACCCTCTTCCATTAATAATAGTAATTATGTGATATATAAGAAAAACACATTTTCAAGAGGAAAAAAGGAAACTATAATTAAAAGAGGCAGATTTTATTTTGTATTCGGTATAAAAAAAATATTTCAAAAATAAGTGTTTGAAGTAATAAATTTTCTTTATCATAGATAATTATATTAATTAATATAAATTATATATAACACTATTTTTTATAAAATGAAATAAATATTACATACTATTTTTTATAAAATTAAATAATTAATATCAACAAAATTGTAACTTACAATATAACCATACAATTGTTACTTAAATTTATTATTATAATCTATAACAATATATAAAGGGAATTTCCCTTTTTGTGTCCACATTTCAAAATACCCATTTTACCCTTAATTATTTTAAAATTTAATTATTTTATAAATAATTTACTTTTAATCATTTTTTTTGAAATCTCTTTTGTCTTAAACCACTATTTAAATTTTCTTTTTACGTATCTTTTTTTTTAATTTTATATTTAACAACTATTTTAAAAATTATATATTTATTATTGATCATAACTTCAATTTTTTAAAAATTAAAAAATGCGAACACACCAGCGCGACAACCCCTATGGGTTCGCTAGTATAACCTAAAGAGTGTTACATACTTTTTCTTATTAGTGTACATGAAATGAAAAAAAAATGAAAGAGCAAATTTTGTCCATAGTATACATGAGATGAGGAAATACGGCCAGTGTTGTACATTACTAGTACTAGCTAAGCGTGAAGCACTGAGAAAAAACTAAAATGCAGTTCGGTTCAGTAATAAAACAGTTAACTCATTTAGGTTTGGTTTTTAAAAACTGTACTGGACAATAGTATAGTTCAATTTTTAATACAACCAATTCAATTTATTTTAGTATAAAACAATACAATTAACTGTAGTACAGTACAGTTAAATTAATTATGCCCAACCCTATATATGATTAGTGAAGCCATGATTTTTTTTTAGTTGTTTCAAAATGCATGATTTGATTTTATCTTAAACCCATTTTGTTTGGTTGGATTAATATACCATTTTAAAGCAGTGAGAAATATACTTTATATATTCCTGCAGGTGCCTAGACTGTTCATTTGATACTTTATATGACCTTTTAATACACTTTTAATGATGATTAAATGGACCCATGTTTTCCTTTAAGAAAAATAACCAATGCTGGTCTTATAATGATATTCCGTTCATATGATAAATTGATAAATGGGTATGTGACTTTGTGATTAAAGTTTAATATTATAATTTAGGTATAATTAGTTGCAACGTACCCAGTTTCGTCCCAATGTGTCTAAATGGTACCCGCTTTTAACTTTGCATCTACTTAGTACCCAAATTAGTTAATTTGCATCAATTTGGTCCATCCCGTTAAGTTATAAGAAACGTCGTTAACAGATCAGTGATATGGCATTGCAGAACGAATACGTGTCAATGAAAATAATTGTACAGTGGCAATTTGTGGATAACGTGTCATGCCCTATTTGAATTGATTGTCCCCATTCAAAAAGCCCTAATTTCCCATTACCGTCTTCATCTTCTTTTTCATTTTTTCGCCAGAAAGCTGATTTGTTGTAGGAGTAAGGTGGCGAGTGAAGTGGAAAATGTCGCATGGTTTTGATCATTCATGGCCGTCTTGTTCATGTGGGTCACATAACCACAGCGTTTCTGCTCTTTGTTCTGTATCTAGGTCATGGGTGGAATACCACATCTCCTTCACACTGGCATAACCCATCTCCTTCAAAATACCCAAAACACCATTAAATTAAACCACACACAACATTCAACCACTAACCCTAAACCCCACCATCCCAACAACAAATAATGCAATCAACGACAAAAACAAATGGTTTGTGCCCCTGCAATCCCAAATAGCTGCCAATTTGATGTCAATTACACCTTCAATTTTGTCCACAACGCATGAAATGGCCCAAATTTTGTAAACCCTAACTCTAGAAAACCCTTATTCTATTATGTTCCCAATTCGTGCCTTTTTTTCTTTTCAATTTCCTCTTACGCTGCACTGTTCCACATTACACACTACTCTTGTGCCACGTCATAACATTTTTTCTCACTTAGCTGGTCAACTCAGTCAAACGTTATCTTATTTAACGGAGTTAACGGAAAGGGACCACATTGATGCAAATGAACTAATTTGGGTACTAAGTAGATGCAAAGTAAGTGGGTACCATTTAGACACATTGGGACGAAACTGGGTACATTGCGACTAATTATACCTATAATTTATGCTTATAATGGAACAATAGATTACACTATGAGGGAGTTATTTTGTGTGCTTATTACCTTATTTGACCATTATGTTTTGTGTCATTTTTATATTTTTACCTCTTCATCACTACATGACACAATTAAAAATTAATTATCACACTACGAGAAATATGCTTATTATCTACGCTTAGAATTCATAGATAATGAACAATTTTCGTAGATAGTTTGACGTTATCTACGAAATAAATTTCGTAGGTATTGAGCTGGTAGGTAACTTTATCTACAAAATATGCATTTGTAGGTAATTTTATCTACAAAAATTATCTACGAAGGTAGTCGTAAGAAAGAACTTTACTTATGAAAATTTTTGTATATAAGTTATCTACGAAAATCTTCGTAGATAAGTTACCTACGAAAATCTTCGTAGATAAGTTACCTACGAAAGTTTTCGTAGATAACTTACATACGAATTTTTTCGTAGGTAACTTAAATATATAAAAAAAACATATTCTAGACTATATATAGAAACTAGTGCATTTATTAACATTTCATACTCTTTAGCTTAGTGGTAAAGCATTTGTCTACAAAAATTAGTGGAACCATATATAGAAATCAATGATGTAATTAAAACATATAGTGGTTGGCTAAGTGGCAGAGCATTTGCGTGCTATCAAACATCTCTTGAGTTCGAACCCAATTCATCATCTCTAGCAGAGTTCTAGCTTGGTCTAAACCCTCTTCACATCCATTACATGAAGAACACGTTCCATCACTTGGCCAAGCTTTTGAAATCTCAAATCCCTGGCTTCTACAAGTAGGTAGATAAAATAACATAAAACAAGTAGGTAGAGTACAAAAACAAATACAAATAACTAAATTAGATAGATAAAATAATTGGAGTAAATACATACAAACTTACCATTCACACAAAACAATATCTTCATTGTCCCCTCTGATTTTAAATAGATTTCAAGACATACACACTATCTTATATTATACAAGTAGAGGCTATAGGTACAAAAGAAAAATGCTAAGGCACTTAATATAATGAGTTCATAAGAGTTAATTGTCAAACCTCAGGTTATGTACTAAAGTCCACTGAAAGATAAAATAAAAATTTACAAGTGACATATAAAAAAAATGTCTGTGATAACATCAACAAACCATGTGGTATTACATGTGGCATTAGCAGAAAAAACAAATTAGTGGCATAATGGTGTCAAGGCAGAGTAAACAACATAAAGGTGCTCTAAGTATATACCTTGAGATGATGTTATTTTTCAATCAACCTTTGGTTCCATATTTGAGCTGCAAGGGATGGAAAGGAAGATCAACATCTATAGTGATGTTTTCCATTATTTCTTTTTGAATGGAAAAGAGATCATGGAAGAAAGGATTACAATTTTTAGATAAAAAGGACGTTTTCCTTATTTTGCTACTTCTCTTTCTTTCTTTTTGTGATTAGCCAATATTTATGTATCAATGTTCAAACTTGCAAGTCCAAGTATTACAAGAGAAATTCCCAAAGAACAAATTAAATATACTGAAAATTTTACAACATGAAGTCTCATTGATAAGCCCATTCATGTTCGATGTATGAATGGTTTGAGATTTGTTTAATTTCTACATATTTCAGCCGAGGAAATAGTCTATGTCCACATTCAAACACCATTTAAATTTTGGAGCTACCATACTTTACATTTTTTCTCCAGTTATATTTAGCTCTGTGAATGGCAATATATTATATATAACATAATATGAAAATGTCGAGATAACAATCAACATCAAGATTGAACTAAATAGACATTAAGAAACCCAAAATGAAAGTGGATAGTGATAATATACTGAGTAAATCAAATCCACAATTACAATTTCATTCAAATTTCTTAAACAACCAACATACTAAAACCACTTCACTATTCAGAATCAACCTGCTTTATATCCTCATAGTAATCGCTAAATTCGCAGCTCGATCATAAGCCCTAAACCAAAAATAACAATAAAAAACTGTATGAAGAAAATGGTGGATTGAGCGGTGGAGACGTGGGAAACAAAAGAAGTAGCAGTTTTGAGCTGTTGAAACCAAAAACAGAAACATGTGTTGAAGAATAAAATATTGAAGGAAGAGAGGGAGACACAAGGAGAATCATTGTCCCACCGAAAAAACATAGCGGCATGGTTGAATTCTCTCCCTCTTCATCCTCTGTTCCTTAATCATCCTCGTCCAACTATCTTTTTCCTCCACGCAGCCCCCCAAACTCGACCCTGACAGCATCAACCTCTTCGGCGAGGCCCACGTTGTCACCAACAATGACGTCGCCCCCCACGTGCGCCTCACCAACCCCTCCCTCTCTTCCTCTGGTCTCTTTTGCCGCCCCGAGCCCCTCGTCGATAATGAAGAAAGATGAAACACATAATCTAAAACGAATCCTCTAATGGCAACCTCACCTAAGTACACTTGTTTGCCACAATCCCTGCAAATATCAAAAACCACATAGCGTGTTCAGACACAGTAGCATGTTATCACAAAGCAAAACTACCAATATCCACTAACCAAATGTGTGATTCCCATCTTCTAGTCCTGCGATAAAAGTGATGTCGCGATACTACGAGCTTTGCGACCTCAGTCCATGACGACTTTTCTTCACCAGCGGCTGTCGCGAAGTGATCCTCTGCTCGTGCTGATCCACCTTCGACGAGAAGTCCAGCCATGTCAACGAGGCTCCCGAGTTGGTCGCCGGAAATAGTTGGATGGTGCGGACAACAATAACACTACCCACAAGGCCATAATGGAATTGCAAGTGATAGGAAAAAAATGTGAATCGAAAAGTGAGATTTATAAAGAGAAAGGCAAGAACAATAACTACAATGATGCTAAATCTTACTTGAAGTAGCGAAGAACACTAGCAAAATTGATTATGTCCAATCGACTCAACTGTTACACAAAAATCATTTGGAAATGCGAGAGTGAGAGTGAATCGGGAAGGAGTGGGTTTAGGATTGAGTTTTTGTGAAATGAGAGGATCAAAGCTGTTAGTAGGGCAACGAAAAACCCTAATGAGGGTAAATGGTTTGTGAAGAGAAACCTACGATAAAAAAAATAAAAGAGAAAGGGTTGAGAAATCAGAGAGGAACAAAACGCAAGAAAGAAAAGTTTAATAAAAAAAATTATAATTCTTATATACAAGTTATGTTCATAGGTAACCTCTTTTATAAATAATTTTGATATATATTTTTTATAATATTTATTTTCTGCCATAATTTTGTAGGTAATATTTTGTACGAAAAAATCTCACCAAAGTTCGTTATGTTTATCTAAGAAATTTTCGTATGTAATTTATTTTTTTGTTACCCATGAATTTTAATGTTATTTACGAACTTCTTTCATAGATAAAATGAAATTATCTACGGAAAAAATTTCATAGATAATTTTTCATACATAATAAGCAATTTTTTTGTAGTGTCATGTCAAGTGTCAGACTTGCTTGATAATTAAATATTTTAATCTTAAATGAAATTAATTATCAGATTAAATATCAAACTTAATTGATAATAAAATATTTTTATTTTAAATAAAATTTGATTATCATGTTAAGTCTTAGACTTACTTGATAATTAAATTTAAATGTTTGAATGAAAATTAATTATCATATCAAGTCTCAGATTTGCTCTATAATTAAATTGTTCAATTTTAAATAAAATTAATTATCCCGTTAAGTCTCTAACTTATTTGATAATTAAATCTAAGCGCTTAAACAAAATTGATTATCATGTTAAGTCTTGGATTTACTTGATAATTGAATTTTTTTTCATTATTAAAAGAATACTATCATCATGTTTAGTCTTGAACCTGCTTGATGGTATAACTTTTTATCATGTTGAGTCTCAAATTCACTTAATAACTAAAAAATTATATTAAAAGGAACATTCACATCTAGATAACTTGCTATCTTAATGTCCAATGGGAATCTTCTTTAGGTTTTCTTAAGCAACTCCTCACCATATTCTAAAAATATAAAAGGAACCAACTTAATCCTTCATCAATATTGATGCTCCTCCTATAAGAATTTGATTTGGAAATCAAGGATATGAGTGAAGCATTAAATTAGGTTGTTGACCATCTCAACATAATTGAGGGCACACACTACACAGTGCAAATCACTTGTGCTAGCCACATTGACACAATTTCCACTATTAATTATGAGGGAGCAAAGCATTTTGTTGATTAGGAATCTTGAGTGAAAAATATTTTCTCTTTGAAATTAAAGTTCCTTTTGGGACTTGGCCCAATATGCGCCTAACCACCAACTAACCTCCTTCATTAGGTTTGATTTCACCCTCAGTTGAAGAAGAGGAAGAAGTGTTTGAGGGAGTACTTTTTGGGAAGTGGGGGGAGAGTGTTCACTTTCCACCTCTCCATTAGGATTCAAGAACATGTTCCTTTTTTTTTGGGCAATTTGAAGCAATGTGACAAAAACCCAAACACTTAAAACATTTGATGGAACTAGTTCTTGCACCTTTACAAGAGTTTGGATTATCATGGGGACCTCTATATGAATTAGTCCTAGGTGGGTGGTCTTGGAAACTTTTGGAGGGTATTCTTCTTAGCCTTTTTTTTCTTTTCCAATTGGCTTTCAACTTTTAAGGCCAATTGCAAAATTTATCAAGTGTGAAATACTCATATAACTCAACTACATATTTAATTTCTCTTTTAGACCACTCAGAAACCTAACTACCTTTTATTCTTCACTATTGAAGTCCTACTTTTAGGAGCAAGGACTCCATTAGCTTGTAATATTTATCAACACACATAGACCCTTGTTGAAACCTTTGGAGCTTCAAAAAAGTCTCCCTCCTATAGTAGGAGGGTACTAATCTACCGTACATTTAATTTTAAATCTCCCTCCAAGAAGCTACGAATGGCTCTTGGTTAATATTGTCCATACAAAGTTGATGGCACCAAGTCATGACATAATCCTCAAATTCTAAAACTACCAAATCTACTTGCTCTTGATCACTAACTAAATGAATGCTAAATATTTGGTCCATTTTTTGCTTCCATTCAAGCTATATGTTAGGGTCATTCTCTCTTTTAAACTTGGGGATCTTGATGGGAGTTGGCTGCCTTTGTGGGAGACAACTGTGCTTCCTTTCACCACCAAATTCATGCCTCATTCTTCTCCTTTCAACACCATAAGAGCTTTCAGATAAAGATCTCCTTCTTCTCCTTTCCTTTTCTCTAAGCTCCAATCTTTAGATATGCTCTTGGAGCATGATCTCACTTTGCCTCCTATCTGCCCTTAATTGGTCAAATGTTTCCCTTATACTAATCTTCATTTCCCTAAGGATGGGAGCAAGGGATTCTTCATTTGCTTATGTTATTCGTGTCACCATTGGATGAACGTATGGTGAAGGTTACTCATCCTCCTCTCCTTCCTCCATTATGGGATCCAAATTCATTTTTCCTACAACACAAACTTAAAGTTGAGACAAAGAAAGTGATTGGAGGTCAGTTTGTAGCAAAAACCCAAGAGCAAAATGCTTCCAAAAATTCACTTAAGTGTTTAGATCACACTCCATAAAATAACAAGGCAAGGTTAGGACTCAAGTGATTAGTTCGATTCCACAGTGGTTCATCAAAAATTGTGATTTGAACGATGGAAAACCCTTGTGCAACCTCCAATCTTCGATCCTTCAATGTGAATTGAAGAAAATATAGCGAAAGACTCGAAATGGTGACGATCTCACCAAGCTCCTTCAATGGATTTCGGGAACTGTCAAACAATGCAACCCTAGGTTGAATTTCTCAACAAGAAAGGTGAACAATGAAGAGAAGACGCAAAGCTGTGATTTACACTCAATCTTCAAGGTTACAAATACAATGAACAACTTGGCCTTTTATAGTTAGCAAGAAGGCAGTTGTGAGAGATAAACAAAAAATGAACTAAACCTAACGACCTTCCAAAGGACAACCACCCTACAGAAAGAAGGTAAAAACCCTAGCTACAAACGATGGTGTAATGCATGAAGGGGGAAAGTGAATCATGGATCCTAAGGGAGGGAATGTGTGAGCACAAGGAAACTCTAGCTGCACATGTCTCCGAAAAGGAAAAATGTTTGACCCCATGAGATGTTTGAACCCGTAATGTGATGTTGGACTATCATAGGTTGTTTGTCATCTAGAGCCCAACTCGAAGATGAAGGAAGGTTGGATATGTGTCTCTTCAACCCACACGTGTTGTTGAAACCCAAGGCTGGGAACGTTGAAGCATACTTCTCTATGTGATGCGTTGTTGGCAGATTGGGTCTTTGGCCCATGAAGAACTATATAACGATTGGCTGGAGCAATGGGTTGTAGCTTCAAATTAAAGCCCAAAACCAGAAATCTTGCATGATGGTCTAATGCATATTGGGATTGATGTTGGCCCCAACACAAATATAAGGAAAATTAAAGTTAGGCCTAAATACAAGTCCAAAGGAAATGTTAATTACATCACTTAAATATACTAAACCTATACATTTATTTAACTAACTAAAAAGCATGTAAACTAATGGGCCTGATTGTTGGCCCAATCTGAAAAGCCCTCTTAGGGTGATATTCATCAAGTCCACTAATATAGGTCATACCCCACCAAATTAAAACAGATTAAATGCAGTATGCGAAAGTTGAACCAAGTCGTCTCCCAACAACCAATATTTTCGTTCAAAGCTTCAATTCCAGATTCAAACACAACACAAATAGGGGGTTTAGCAGATTCAAAAATTTAATACAACAATAAAACATAATTGCAATTTTGATTAAACAGCCACGAAAATAGCAGTGATTCCTTGCTTCGAATGAAATTTCACCCATCATAGATTGCAAACTGAATTGGTTTCGTTATTCCTCATGAAACTCGTTGTTAAACAATTAAGCGGAGGTTAACCACGAATTCAACATGCAATTAAGCAATGCAAGCGTTCATGAATTTTTTTAAAGTTCATTAAGCATGAAAATCAACTAAAATGAGTTTCCCACTCTGAAAATTAAGCAAAACCAGATTGGGTTCTTCAATTAAAACGCAAACGTAAATCCACAACGAAGAAACAACAAAACCCACCGAACAAAACATTAATCTCAAGGTTTCATTTCATTCTTTGCAAGGAATCAATGCATTGAAAAATTAGTTGCCCATAGAATTTGAGTTAGGGTTCAACAGAAATTGTGATTCAACCATTCAAACGAGTTTGAATTGGTGCAGAAAACTTAAAATGATGCAGCAAGCGAAAATGAGCAAGGAGAAACGAGGGAAGAACAAAAACAATACTGAAAAACATTAAATGCTTCAATATAAATGTTACCCAAGGTGCAGCAAACAAGAAATTCAACAATGGGTGTTGTCCATGACTCACAAAACGTGAAAAATGAGTGGAAAACGTGAAAAATCAGCTTGTGCCTCCATGGGTCACCTTCCAAAGCTTGAAAACATGAAAATGGAGGTTGGGGAAGATGCCAAGCGGCTAGTCCATGCTAAAAAAGCTAATACTCGTGGTCAAATCAATTCTGCCACTAGTATTTACAAAAATGCCATTCTACAACTCATAATTACAAAAATGCCACTACTAAGCCTCAAATGTTGGTCCATTCATTTAAATGACGTGGCAATGATGTGGCAACTCTCTTCAACTGAATATTTATGTCCAAGCTCCAAAATTTGCTTCACCCAAATTCCTAAAAATAATTAAAAATGAAAATTAGGCCAAATAATGTGAAATTAACCCAAATTCGGAACAGTGGCCCAATAAAGCCCAACAAATGAAAACACACTAAAGAAAAACAATTAAGCACTAAAAAACTATCAAATGGGTACACAAAAGCTAGTGGAATGGAGGAAAATAATGACTCATCATCCACCAAAGTAGTGGCGAAAACACCTTAAAAACTTTTCAAAACCTTTTCAAATGCAAAATGGCTCAACTACAACACTTAAGGAGTTTCAAGAAAGGAAAACTACCAAGACAAAACAAAGTGAACCTAGTGACAAACAAGAAAAGCACAAAACAAGGAAAGCTAAACTCTAGTATAGAAAATTTGAGACAAAAATTTCCCAAGACTAACATAAGAAAAAACACATTTAAAACACTATGGAAAAATAATTGAACATGAATTATCAAGCCTTAAGTCATGCATACACCAAAGAATATAATAAGCAAAATAAGGAACGAAACTAATTTGCAAATATCAGCCAACACTCAAATGCGAAAACTAGTAGCATAACACCTAGTAAATTTTACAATTTTTGTTCACCAAGGAGAAATATTGCTCTTGGCCAAGTACATAAAAAGGTGGAGAAAATTTTCTTCTTTGAAATCTAGTTTCCAAAGGTGATGAGGAAGTGTTTTCAAGTGTCTTCGACACTTAGTTCCCTAAAATTTTAAGACAAAATCAATTTCCTGGAGTATACATCAAACAAGATGTAGAGTTCATGCAATATTCAAATACTCTAGGAAACAATATCAAGAAAACTTCAAAAGAGAATATGAAAAATGACTCAAAATAAGGCTAAACACATTTAAAGACACTTTTTAACATGTGAGCCAAAATTTTGGCATGGTAACATCAAAGATAGCTCTTGGTTAAATATAGAGAAAGCACTAAAAATCATGTTCTCACCTCACCAACATACATTATTAAGATGAGATTTTAGATACTTAAACTTCTTGTGAAATGGAAAATTTTGTGCACACCACTTGAAAACACTTGTTAGAATCATAAAATCACCATATTCCAGATAACCTAAGCTCTAGATACCAAATGATGAAGGATTAAGTTGGTTCATTTTATATTTTTGAATATGGTGATGAGTTATTTAAGAAAACCTAGAGAAGATCCCCACTAGATATTAAGACAGCAAGTTATCTAGATGTGAAGATTCACTTCTAGGGATTCTAGAGAAGAGTGATGGATTAAGTTAAAATTCAAATAGAGATGGAAAATAACACATATAAACCGATTAGAAATAAAAGGATAGACAACAAAATGGAAGTATAGAAGACGATAATGGAAATGAAGCATGTCACTCTTAGAGGGGCATAAGTCTAACCAACTATAGAGATGAACGAATGGTGTCGCCACTTACATAGAAAGATAGGGCTAAGGTAAAAAATTGCACTCCATGGAAGGAGAAAGCTATCACAAAAAAATGGTTGATACAAAGAGTATTTTACTTCAAAATTTTCAACCATTTTACAAGTTTAAGAGCACCCCTTATATAGAGAGTTGTAGGGTCTCTAGGAAATAAACATAAAGTTAAAAGGGCTAACTAGCAAAGTAGGAAAACCCTAATTCTAGAAACATCCACAAAAGAAGCACAAACTTAAAGGTTGGTGGAAAACCTTAAAAGGATTCTCGACGACACTCCAAAAGAGACGAGAATGTCATTTAGTAATGTCAAAAGGATCTTTAAGACAAAGGAGACCAAAGATACATGCTCCTTTTGCTTTATGCTTTATGTTTTCTGTTTCCCACTCCTCTAACTAAGCTCCACATCATCCATGCTCTCCAATAGTGTTGCACCATCCATCCATGCTTCCTTAAGCCTAATTAACCTTCAAAAACAACTAAACATAGATTAGCATATTGGCTTAACTCAAGTCAACTATAGTCAACAAGTCAAACATAGTCAAAGGTCAACAAGTAAACTAAGGTTGGTTAACTAAGTCAACTTTAGGGAAACACAATAATGAAATGTAAAACAAAGATAATGATGAACGACTAGAAGTGAAACCCACATCTATTTGGGTAGAGTTTTAAGCTAAAAAGTAAAAATAAAGGAACATACTAGAGTTAGGTGTAATTCCAAAATGTGAGCATAAGATGTGGAAAGCTTAGATAAAGGCCCAAAGGGTGTAGTTGAGCTAGGATCACATTTAACACTAAGATTAGTTCCTTTTCAAAAATCTTAAAAGGAAGTTGCAAGTCAAAGGCAGTTCATCCTTGAAATTGTAGGGCAAAGGCGTACCTGAAAGCAAGATTGAAGTTAGATGGAGAAAGAGAGCAAAAGAAGTGAGGAGGCTACTTGAGAGAAATAAGGAAATGCAAAAAGGTTGAAGAAAATACAGAGGCACCAAGGAAAAAGTAAAGTTTAAGTGCTTTGAATGGGGAATGTGAAACAGTTACTAAATGGAGGTTCAATAACAACCCTACGATCAAAATCTAACAAGGCATCAAAGATCATACACGTGTTAAAGTTAGTTGTAGGACAATGATGAGCCTAGGGAAATGCAATGCAATGAACTGTTAATGGACAACCTCTCGTCCCACAAGGTTGGCGAATCAAGGTTGGAGGGATATGTATTGTCCAATGGAAATTGATCTCGGTGCCTTTGTACAAGAAAATTGTCTATTATCTATGAAAAGTTTTCTACGAAATTTTTTCGTAGATAATCTAGTTTTATCTACAAAAAACTTTGGTAGATAACATCAATGTTCGTAGGTAATAGAAGAAAGAAATTACCTACGAAATTTTTATAGATAAAAATAATGAACTTTAATAGAAACTTTTCATACGAATGATTATCTACGAAAATGGATGTGGAAAATATATATCGTAAAAAAGAAAATAAAAATTATTTTAAAAAATATTACCTACAAAAAAATTCGTATGAAACTATTATATATATTTTTTAATTAAAATAATATTTTATCTTCTATTAAATTTTGAAGATAACATGTTTTTTATTTTGTAAGTCCAAATAATGCGAGACGCGAGACCTTCCCTCTGTAAAACGCAAGCAATGCCTTGCCCCGAGACGACCTTCACTAAGATGCAATATAGAGACCTTCACTCGTCCTTCATCTGGTTGAGGCGTCGGTCATCGTAATAGCGCTGGTCTTTATCAAAAGCTTCGTTGGCAGCAACGCTCCTCGCAACCCTAGCGATTGTCATAGCCGTTAAGGTTTTGCTCCTCCACTTTTTCTCTTTAGGATCCTTGCTTTGTAGATTCTCTGAGCAACATTATCTTAAACCTGGTGAGAAACGTTTACAACTTTGATTTTCCTTTCCCTAAATAATGTAATCGTTGGGAGTTCATTAGAACTCGAGAAACCAATAGTGTTAACTCCTCTATGGTTCTTGAAATTTTGTTGAATAAGAAAAATAAAAACCCTTACTTTCAAAATGGGAACTAAAGAAGTGAAAATTTAATGAATAAAGGGTAACAACAACTAGTGAAAATCTATTTTGGTGAAAAAATCATACAAAATAATCTAAGACACGGAGAATAATTCGCCCTAGTTTGAGATTGAGTTTAGCTCAATCTATTAGTATTTTTACATTAATGTGTAGTCTTAATGGGTAACCTATAGATGTTTACTGCAGCAAATTTCTTACTCAATAATCCATCATTCGGTTAGGAGTAAGGGTGTTATGATGTCTCACATTAACTAGACTGAGGCAGTTAGTTGTTTTAATTGAGTATTTTCCTAGGTCATTTTCTAGTAGCCTTTCTCTGCATGATGTTTTGTATTATGCATTAAGTGGCTTTTAGTTTGATACATGAGTGCCATCTTTTTAATCAAAATGAGAGTGTTGAGGCATCAGTATGTTCTTTGCCACTAGTGTAGGTTGTTGCGACTATTGGTTTTATTGACAAAAGGCTAGATATTCCAAGGCATGTGAATCCTGAAGTTGCAGCTTTGATTGAGCTCTCCTGGGCCACGTAAGTGGATTAAATAAATAATTTTGATTTCTTTTTTTATGTACATGAAAACTTTTTATCAAGTGAAATTTGCCTAATATTACTTTTTGAACTACATGAGATAGAAGTTTTATATCAGGTGATACTAAATTTATATATACTCCATTAGATATGTTGTTTGTGTTTGGTTTGGTGATCATATTTTGATTTGGTTTTTGGTCTCAAATTTGTAGTGCATTTCAATTTATACATGATTTGTTGGTTAGATGTTAAGTATAACAAATTTCCCTAATGATGAGAAACTTAGAATCACATAGCAATGGATGAAAACTTCCTTAATGGAACACAAATTCCTAAATGTGTTTCCACTACTCTTATACTCTATCTTTCTAGTTGGTCTCTGTCACATTAATTCAACCATCATTTGACTCTTTTCAGAGTTCTTCTCTTACTTGGGGTTAGAGGGCTTTGAGAAAAGCTAATGTAAATTTTAATTTTAATGGGTGTGGATGGACTATCTTATATTCATGCAATCCTTATTTAAATTATAATTTGATAACTTGTTATGCGGTTTGTATGTAAAATATAATAGGGACATGGGAATATTATGTTAAAACTTGAAAATGAGTGTTTTAGACCATACCTAGAATTGATGGACAACAAGATTTTGAAGAGCCAGCTTGTAAGTTATGTTTTTTGACTTGCAAAGATTCATGGTATTATTAGTTACATAATTTGTAGGATATTTTGTAAAGGTGTTTTGTAGACTTTCAGTTTAGTACACTGTTTAGCAAACTTCATGCTATGCTTGACCCCAAAGGTGTTTAGACCCAAGTTATATCGTACCTGCATTCAATTTTTAAGGAAGAAATTAATAAAAATGTTAAGTATAGCAATAGCAAATGTTTAAATTATATGTATAATAATTTAAACTATGGTTATAAAGTATTAGGAGGATGAATAAAAGCATGTTGTACTGTGTGCTTAAGTATTTTTACAATGAAATAAGTTTTAGCCAAATGGTATTTATTATATATATATATATATATATATATACACACTAGTGCAGAAAACACATTTTATGATAAGTAAAAAGGACTTACTATGATAGGTATTCTGGCGTCATAGTTGTGGGAGTCATAAAAAGTGCGCTCTTTCTATGACATAATGAAAACCTGTCATAGTAAGTTTGACTTACTATGTTAGGTCATACCGCATCTGTCATAGTAAATTCAACTTACCATGACATTCGTTGATAGGCCAATCATAGTAAGTTGACTTTTTTAGTTTTTTCAACTTTTCTCCATTCATAATATTATTACCTGAATATAACAATATACAATTTCCAAATAAAATAATTTCATTGACTTACTTTATCTAATAAACAGTATCCAAAAGAGACTTACTCTATCAAAGTATACATATATAAAGAATCCTACAACTTTAGAATTTATTCATACATTATAAAAAATGCTTAAACATTATATATATATATATATATATATATATATATATCACTATGAACCAATCACCTAATGGAACTCCAAGATCTCCCTTATGCCAATATGAACTAGAAAATCACAATAACCAAAACAACAATGACTTCTTTCCCAAGTTCTTTCTGGTGTCTATAATGTCCACTTCGTAATAATCTGCAAAACAATAAAAAAGGGTCCAATGAGAAATTCCATTAAAAAGTGTTGCATTTGATTGATAAAACTATAGGACAATAACATCTTAAACAAATAGTTATCATGCAACTTATCATTTCAAAGCAAGCTTCTAGAACGAATTTTCTTCCACCAATTTTTTCAAATTAACTTTCTCTTAAGTTAATTTTCCCATTGCTAATTAAGACACGTTAATCTATGTGTGTTCATAAATTAAATAAAAGGAATGGATACATATCGGGAGAATAATCAAACTTTCACTTTAGGAGTTAATGTGCAGAACAATATGTGAAAGGGGCCATCCCCTCTAGGGAGGAGCTTAGACTTCCTTTGAGTAGGGAATCTCTCCTTTCTCTAGTGAAGCCAAACCCATTCTCCCTCTTGGAAAATGACTTCCTTTCTTCCCTTATTACCATCCTCTTGTTGTTTCTTAACTCTCCTCTCAATGGTTTCCTCAACTTGTGAATGCAAGTCTTAGATGTACTTGGCTTTGGCCTCATCATCTTGGCAAGTCCATGCCTCATGAGTGGGTAGGGGAAGGAGGTCTAAGGGAGTTAGGGGATTGAACCCATACACAACCTCAAAAGGGGAATAAGAAGTAGTGGAATGCACAATCCTATTGTAGGCAAACTCTATGTGGGGAAGAAGTTCCTCCCACTCTCTAATGTTTTGCACTATCATACATCTTAGCATTTGCCCTAGGGTTCTATTAACCACCTCGGTTTGGCCATCACTTTGGGGATGGCAAGTGGTGGAGAAAAGAAGCTCGGTGCCAAGTTTACCCCACAAGGTTCTCCAAAAATGGCTTAGGAACTTGGAGTCCCAAAAGGCATGACTAACCACTCATATAATCCAAACTTAGTCTTGAAAGAAGTTTTCCATTTATCACCTTCTTTAATTCTAATTTGATTGTACCCACTCTTCAAGTCTATGTTGGAAAATATGGTTGCACCATGTAACTCATCAATCAAATCATATAACCTAGGAATGTGGTGCCTATACTTGATGGTTATGTTGTTGATAGCCCTACAATCTATGCACATTCTCCATGTTCCATCCTTTTTGGGGACTAGGATCATGGGCATTGCACAAGGACTCATGCTATGTTGCACCCACCCCTTTTCTAACAACTCATTCACTTGTTTTTGATTTTCTTTAGCCTCCTCGAGACTAGTCCTATAGGCTGGCCTATTAGGCAAAGATGAGCCTTGTATGAAATCAATTTGGTGTTTTATACCTCTTAGGGGTGGAAGACCCTTTGGAGGTTCTTGAAAAACATCTTTGATCTCATCTAAGACTAATGACAAGTCTAAGGGACATCTAAAGTGAGGGTTTTGGAAGGAGGGGGAAGATTCACTAGGATAAGCTAGGAAGATGGGTTTTTAGGCAAGTATTACCTTCTTCACCCCCTTGAGGGTGATCATGCTCTTCTTGGACTCATGCCCTTGCGCCTTCTTTTGTGTCTTCTCTTCTTTTCTTTTCTTAATCATTTGCAATTGGTCCTCATTGACTTCTCTTGGTGAAAGAGGTAGTAATGTGATCTTTTTGCCTTGGAAGTTAAAGGTAGACTTGTTAGCATGGCCATCATGAAAAGCTTTTCTATCAAATTGCCATGGCCTTCCTAATAAAATGTGAGTTGCTTCCATGGGCACTAAGTAACATAATACCTTATCCTTGTAGTTTCCAATGGAGAAGTTAATAAGGACTTGTTTGTCCACTTTGATTTCACCTTCCTCACTAAGCCAAGAAGGCTTATAGGGCTTGGCATGAGGGATGGTTTTCAAGCCAAGCTTGTCCACAATCCTTGTGTTAGCCACATTAACACAACTTCCACTATCAATTATGAGGGAGCAAGTTTTGTTGTTGATTTGGCACCTTGAGTGAAAAATATTTTCTCTTTGGTTTTCAAATTCTTTAGGCACTTGGCCTAGCATGC
>Ga0209589_1002210_pt1 | contig 33434 bp, 11 predicted proteins | sample CowpeawhiteBW_FD_187525 | JGI IMG/M metagenome (GOLD analysis project Ga0209589, IMG submission 187525) | Root nodule microbial communities of legume samples collected from California USA - Cow pea white BW (SPAdes) (version 2) | ecosystem: Host-associated > Plants > Roots > Nodule | place: USA...
AACTACATATTTTTATTAAATATTTTTAATTTAAAATTAGAGTTGGTTTAAAATTAAATATTTTTAACCTCTTAAAATTTTAAATTAATGGTGTTATTACTTTTCTTCGTTTTAATTTTAAACTAACGCTAATTCTAAATTAAAAATATTTAACAAAAATATGCATTTTAATATATACAAATTAAATTTTGTCTCAATTTGAAGAGGAACAAAAATGTTAAATTTTAAAAAAAAATTAGGACCAAATTGAAAATAATTAACGAATATTGGGACCAAATTGAATATAAAAAACTAACTCTGACACGTGGCATGATATTAGCTTGACACGTGGATTTTTTTAAAATTAAAAAAAATAAAAAATCACAAAAATGACACGTGGCATGATATGGGCTTGACACGTGTACATTTTTTTTTAAATTAAAAAAAAAATTTAAAAAAATTTTAAAAAAAATTAAAAAATATTAAAAAAATATTAAAAAAAATAAAAAAAATCACAAAATGACACGTGGCGGTTACTGTTCACATCCGTTAACTATTTTAATGGTGTTAGCAAAAAGGACTTGATTGAAAAAATATAACAAAAAGTAGGACCAAACTGAAAACAATTTCAAAAGTAGGACCAAAGTGAAAAAAGTCGACCAAAACTAGGACCACATGACTATTTAAGCCTTTAATATTAAAGCATAAGAAAATGAACCTTCCTTAATGCGCGGTACTGTTCAGATCGTGGTCGCAGTTTCCAGAATTTTCGGTTTCTCACTCCACACGTCTAATGACACTTTCGACTCCACTAACACCTCTATCAGAAACCTCTAGTCTCATTGTGCGAAATACACGATACGCCGAAAGTGCTGTTTGAAGGTCCTCGCTGTTCCGAAGGAGGATGATCTCAAAATCGATGAAGATTATTCTGTTGTAGTCGCTGAGCTGCCACAGACAGAGATTTTTGTGGTTGTATTCATTGTAGCTTCCCCTAATTTCCGCAACCATGGACACGAACCCTACAATGTTTTAGGGATTTGGTGGATTGCACGAATTCCTGATTCAGCTTTTCATCCATCCGAACACAATCTATTGGTTCGTGTTGACGATGATAGGTCTCAAAAGCAGTTGAATAAGGATGGCCAGCACAGATTGGACGGTGTTGGGGAAAGTTTATGGTCTGCATGCTTGTGATCGGTTTGCATTTTGGAGTCGCGATTTCGGGTTCACTGGCGCGTTTTGTGGTGGACAAAACACTATCAACGATAGCGGCCGTTGAACGACAGTGTGGGGAGGTGATGCAAATCCGCTTTCATTATTGACGGCGTTGCAGCATTTCCTGGTGATGGGTTCGGGTGAAACGTCCTCTCGAGCGTGATTTCCCGCCTCGGAGGGTTTCTCATCATCGTGTGGTCATTTTCTCTGTTGATAGGGCCTGGGAATCTGTTTTACCGAGGCCCCACGGTGGACGCCAAATGTTCTTGCCGACGTCCGTCCGATTTCAAATCGATTAGGTGTCTAGCAAGAGCAATATTTTATGTATTGTTCCGGCAAAAAGTTTAATAATTTTACCGAAGATAGAAGTTATAAGAATCTTCCTGACTTAACGTACAGTAAAGAGCATACTGAAGCCAGAAAATTGTCCCCCTGACCCTAAGGGTTAATCTCTTATTTATAGGCAAAACAGTTACAAATATCATAACCGACTAACCCAAAATATCTCATATAAAAAATATCTTAGTAAAATATCAATTAGGCCTAAATTCCTAAACTCAGACTTTCGTGAATCGGGTTGAATCTTGAACGACCAGGACGGTACAATAAATATATATATATATATATATATATTGCTTCTCAATATTGTTATCGCCAATTTAAATAAAAAGAAAGCTTAAAAAGCTATTTAAAAAAAATCAAATTCAAACCTAAGAAGACTAAATTGAAAAACAAAAGACAAAAGATTTTTTAATATTTATATCTTTAATAATATAATGTTTAATTTCTTAATTTTTTTTTAAGATTTAAGTAATTGTTCTTAAGATAATAAATTTTTAATTACTTTTTAATTTAGGTTTGACCTTATTATGTAACTAAATTGAATTGTTGTTCAAAGGCAAAATAAAATTGAACGAGAGTCTATTGTATTATTGTGCTAAAATGTTATTTTTATTTTTTATAATTGAATAGGATTTTTTTTAAATTTTAATTTTATGTGTAAAAGTTAGGAATTTTATGTGTAAAAGTCTATTGTAATAAAGAAAATTGAGTTATTTATATCAGTAGGAGATAAGAATAACACTGAACAGTATATATTTATGTAAGTTGGAAGTCACCGTAAAAATAGTTATGTAATTTGTATAATTATAGAAATTTTGTTTAAATGAATTAGTATAATAAAAATGGTTAAATATGTAAACAAATTAGAATTTGTTCATGTCTTAAACTTTGATACATTTTAATTTTTCAAATTTAAAAATGAATGAATATAGTCATCTAAACAATATTCTAAGTTGAGATTTGAATTAAAATGTGTCAAATGGTTTGAACAACTCAAATGTCACATGTAAAAACAAATGTAACGCAATTGAGTTAAAAAGATTATATTTATTTCTTTTCAAAATTTGGAAATCAAAATATATTAAAGTTTAAGAAAATGACAAATTCTAACTTTGTGTAAAAGTTTAAGGACAAAAATCATATTTAAAAGAAAAAATCTTTATTATCTTTCTATTATTTCTTTATTGCATTATTGTATCATCCAACAAGTTCTGTTAAAACATTTTGTAACCATACTAGTGTCATACCTATTAAACAATGCACAACTCCTAAAAGATCACTTATTTGAAGTTATCCTTAGCAATCTAAGAATAAGGATACAATTAAACTTTTAAGGAAGTTATGTTTGCATATCTCAAATGAAGCCAACAAAACACTAGATGACAAAATTTGTACAAACCATGCAAGAAGAACTTAAATAGTTCCCCTTTAACTACATCTAGAAACTTGCATGTCTGCCTAAAGATAAGACTATTGTTAGAGCAAAGTTAGATGAAACATGTATAAGAAAAAATGTTAGACTAGTGGTCAAGGTATTCATAGCAAAAAGGAATGGGCTACATAGATCCTGATGCACCATTCACAAAATTCTAGGCTATATGTATTTTTCTCTCATTTGTTAATCATATTAATATGAACCTATATTATATGGATATAAGTAACATTCTTTTCAATAATTTCATTAAGGAAGAAGTTTATGTAAAACAACACTCTAGATTCGAGAACGTTACATTTTTTAAATGTGTTTAATCATATAACAATATTTTCTATAGTTTAAAACAAGTTCTACAACTTGGTGTGAAAACTCAATTAATTTTTATTATAAAACAATTTTACAAGAGAAAATATAGATATTACATAGTTTTACAAATATTTCAAGTCTAACTTTCATTTAGTTTTGATTTTTGAAAATTATATTATTTTCAGTTCTAATGAACCTTTTTGTGAGAATTTTGCTAAGTTGACGTAAGAAAATTATATATATAACCAAAGACAAGTGATTTAAGTTTGCATGATGTTTAGGAAGTATTTAATGACTTAATGTTTAATCAAACCATCTAACATGGACACATGCATTGTCTCTGTCATAGGAAGACAAACATTTCCTCCTTAGCAAAGGGAGGCAACAAGTTCTACAGAATCATATGTTTTGTTCTAGAAGTAAAAGCACTACATTGCCATTTTTTTACATTACACACACATCCTTTTAAATTTCAAAAACATTTACCAAACCCTAATAAGGAGATTTCTTACTTTCTCTCTAAAGACTATCCATTTAAAATCATTATTATGAATTATGAGACTCCAACTAAATTAAACTCCAAAGTTAAACAATCATTTATTAAAAGTCATAATTAAAAAATCTTCATTTATTGGTAAATTTTCTGGTAAAAAAAGCCGAGAGAGAGAGAGAGAGTGGTAAGTGTAGTTAACTTACATTGTATAGGAAGCCCACATAAATTCAGATTAATCATTGATGTTAATAGTACTTTCTTTACACTACCATGTTATTCATTCTATTAGTATTATAATTTATATTATTATTAGTATAAATTATAGATTCTAATACAGACCAAAGCATCATCTACCTATATAAAATAAAAACGGCATCTCCAATCAGAAAAATAACTAAAATCTAAATATTTTTTATACCAAATAAAAAAAGTAAAACAAAACTAATTAAGCGCTAGCTGAGTGTCCCATTCGTCTCAACAAGAACTAGGCGAACCGCAACAATCTCTACCCCGTTTCTGGCCCAAAACAACAGGGCCCATTCCTAAGCCCACCAAAGCCCGATTCTCCACCACGGCCTTCAAAGCCCGTTCCAGCGCCCCAACCTCCACCTCCTCTTCACCCCACTCCACCACCACCACACTCTTCGTCCTTCCCCCAACCGTCATCATTTCCGCGCGAACCGGCTTTGCCCGAACCGACCGGATTGCCCGTGTCACGTCTCGGTTCAGACCGGCCCGGTCCTCACAGCACACCGTCGCCTTCACCCTATTCGCCTCCCCCTCGCACCAACTCACCGTCGCCTCGTCGCAATCCCCGGGAAGCGGCCACGCCTCAGACGGAACCAAACCCGGTTCGCCGCCGTCCCCGCACGCCACTTCATCGGCCTGCTTCCTTAACCGTTTCACGTGCTCAACAACTTCCGCCAGCAATGACGCTTTATCCGACTAAAAAAGTTAGAATTTACTACATTATTACCCTCCTACCATGCAGAAACTAAATTCACACCAACTGAACATTTTTTCCAGAAGTGCATTTATTTATGATAAAAAATATATATACATAAATTTTCCCATAAGTTAAAATAAGAGTTCTACACAAAGAATGATAATAAGATATATAAAAAAAACTTATACAAATTAATTAATGTAATTTTCTAAAAAATTTCTTTTGGAAATTGTGATGGAGAAACATGTGAGTAAGTGAGTTGTATAATAATTAATGAACATGTTTTTCATTTTGTGGATAACCTTGGCGGCGTTAGGAAGGAGCGAACGTAAGGTGGAGAGGTGAGAGTTGATTCTCTGTCTGCGTCTCCTCTCGGCTTCCCTGTGACTCTTGCACGCTTCCGTTGATTTACGTTCCGCTTTTGATCTGGCGCCGTCGAACTCCACTGCCCTTTTAATCATCGAGTTGGGAACGTGCGTAGAGTCGTGGTCTAGCCAACTCTGGAACCCGTAGAATCTCCGAAAGGGAAGCATGTTTTTTCGTGTGTTACAATGAATGTTGTTGGTGTGTGTGGAGAATGAAGAGGTTTAAGGAGTGGGGAGAGGGTGATGTAACGATGATGTGTGAAGTGTCCGTTGTCGTTGTGGTGGCTTAGGTATACGGTGTATTGTTGGGCAGCTTTTTAGGTAGAAATTAGTGTGTACGTATTGTGTACATGAGAGACAGTTGGGTGAGGATCGAGGGAGTAAAGTTTGAACTGTTGTGGAACACAATGGTACATTTTTATTGTGTTGCTAAAAAACAAACAAATAAATAATAAATAAATAAAATAAAATAGGGTGTGTTGTGTTGCCCGAGGTAGAAGAAGGAATGGGAATGAGAAGTGAGAAAGATTGTGACCTTTGAGAGACCAGAGAATAAATTAGTGCCTGTACATTTGTCTACAACGGGAGACACTTTCTTCAGAAATTAAATCACTTATACCCTTTCTATTTTCTTTTATTTTTTTATATTTTCCTGTTTGCAGACAATGAATTTTCAAAACTCCTGGCTTTTTCTATGCCTTATTATCCCTTTCAAATCAATTTCACTGTAGTTTTCGTCCTAGCCTGTGCTTTCACGCCTTCTGCATCCTAATATGTTTATACGGTAAAAAAAGATCAAATTTTTTCTCTGTTGAAATGAAATATGTGTCTTAAAAGTTTATGTATATAATGTGGGACGATATAAGTTAATGATGCATGTGGAAAATAGCAAAGGGTTAGGGAATAATAAGAAGAAGTAGAAGAGTTGATTACTACTAATGTTGGAAAAAAAGTGGAGAAAGAGATAGTGAGAGGAGAAAAATGTGGTAATATGTTGGTGAGGGTTGAAGGGTGGAAATAATGGTGGTGTTTGGTGGAAAAAGGAAAAGAAGAGTATGCAATCATTTTCAAAGGGGAAAACAACTGTTTTAATACTCTCATACGTATACTACTGCAGCCGGCGCCGACACCAACTTCTGAACGGAATCAAAACCAGACAGCGATGTGCTTACCCGACAACAACCTCTTTTACTTCTTGGATTCGATCACTTCTTCTGTATTCTCTGTATTCTCTATACTGTTTGTGCACTATCGTTCATATACTCAACGTTTCCCTTTCACACACACCCCCTTTTTCTTTTTCTCTCTCCTAACATTAATTCATAAATCCTGGTTAACATAATCTTTACAATAATCACTTTAAAAAACCTAGTATACACATCAGGGTTTATATTTGAATATCACAGTCATGCACCCAAGTATTTCTCTTTTTTCCATCTTAATGTGTTTACTTAACACTCTTCAAATATAAGTTACAGAAAATTAATATAAACATTCTGAATTAAACCTCACTTGACATAACTCCAACATCATTCTTGTTATATTAAACTAATAGAAAATAACAGAAAAAAAAAACTATGGTTCCAAAAATGTTGTGAGTTTTGCCATTAATGTATACCTTCCCTGATGCTCTAATTAGGTGAGAGTAGAGAATAGATAAAGTTGGATGGACAGATTAATTATTGAGAGAGTCCATTATTCACTGACATGCATATATATATATATATTCTTTCTTTCTCCACCTATTGGTTTACCTTACTTACTACATTCCTTCCTTGTAGCTAGTGTAGCAGTTTAGGTTACTTTTTTGTGACAGTAAATGTATAAAAAGAATATGAATATGAATTATGTATGTATGTATCAGTAACATAATGCATGTGAATATGTCGGGTGGGCCCCAGCAAGGGTAACAATGAAGAAGGAAAGATCAACATCCGATGTCAGTGCTCCGGCTGCAAGGAGCAGATGAGACTTTAGATGGCATCCCCCAACCAGCAGCCTGCAGAAGCCACATCATACACACCTAAGCTATATATCCTCACCTAATTTATTAATCACTTATATAATATGTTTTATTTCCTAAAACATGTTTTTCATCACTCTATTTGAAAAATGATTCATTTCTGTTTAATTTTTAAATGATTATATACATTTAATCCTTTTTATTGCTTTTATAACAATAAAATGTCACCACCAAGTGTTTATATTAAATGTACAAAAAGGGATAATTTATAATATCACTTGTTATATTCAATTTTAGAAAGTAGAAGGCTTGAAGGCTGAATTTATCCATTTGAAAGTCATAAGAACTAAAAACAAGGTTAAAAAAATATATATTTTCCTTCGTTAATTAGACAATAAAAGAAAACGTTATTAGTAATTTGATTATGTTATATTTAATTTACTTTCACATTTATTTTTAAATTATTTAAAGACCGAAATTTTGTTTCATGAATATTGTTGAAAAGTATCAAGAGGTGAACTCTAAGCTTATTTCAATTTTATAAAAGTAAAGGTTAAATATATTTCAGTTGTTAAACTTTCACACAAAATTTGAATTCGTTTTTGTTCCAAATTTTAAAATTGGTTCTCAAATTTAAAAAATGAGTGTATATAATCCTTTTAATCCAACTATATTAAATTTCTTTAACATGTCAAACCTATTTTAGATTAACATTTGAATTGCTTACACCATTTTACATGTTTTCACTTCAATGTTAGTTAGGAACGTCATTTAGCAAGCCCAACAAAATTAATGTGATTTGATTAAAAGAACTATATTAATTCATTTTTAAAAGTTTGAAAATCAAAATATACCAAAATTTAAAACAAATATGAATTTTAATTTTACATCAAAATTTAGATACTAAAAACATATTTAACCTTAAACTTAATTTATAAATCAAAATTTGCACTTACATATTATAATTTTATATAATCTCTTATCCGTATAAAATTTCCAACAGAAAAAAATCTCATCATTCTTATTACGAAAAAGACTCGAGGAATTGAACTATTACTATCTTTCCTATTTTTTATTTTTCAAATGTCATTTGAGAATATCATTACTCCTTTGAAAACCAGTGAAATATATATATTATTGATGGCAAAATATGAAGTGCATATATATTTTCTATTTGTTGTGGTAACAGTGGTATAGTTTGGATTGATATATAGTATGATTTTGACATGTCCATGATGCAATGAGCATGTCTCCCAGGCTCACTGTTCCATTCGATCTGTGTCTCCAATGGCTAAAGCTTATTAATTCGACCCCACCTCTTCTTCCATGCACTGCTCATTTATTTAACCTTTTATATGCTTGGCCCCCACCTATTCCACATCCCCTTTTCAATAGTAAAACAAAAGGGTCAAGCCAATGCTATTAAGGGTTTTAGGTCATATACCTTCAACAAATTTTCTATAACTTTTGTTTTTAGTATTAAATTTTCATATGACAGGTTTTCCTCTTGGTCCCTAATCTATTTTTCCCTTTTCTTATTCACTTCTTCTTGTTTCTGTCTATCATTAACTAATCATATATGACGCTTAAAAATATGCATTTAATTTAAAGAAACAAAAGTATACAAGTATGATTGGTCGATTTTACACAACACATTCATGCTTATGTTTTTTCTTCTGGTAGAATATAGCAAGATGAGTACATATGTTTCCTAGGTTTCATGGTAAGATTTATCTATTGCATAGGCTTGTTTTTACTCCATATTAGAAGATGAAACTACTATTACAAATAAGTATTTCAACCATTTACGAAATCGATTGTCAAATGAATAAAATTGATTGCAAACACTTATAACCATTTATAACCATTAGCAATAAACGATAACGAAAATCCTAGCTACAAAATAGTTAGTCACCAATTTCTAAATCGGTCGCTACAAAATCACCAAAATTTTAATCTCTATTTAGTTACCTTCAAATATATTGGACACCAATTGATCACTAATTAAGAGTATGATCACTTAACTAATTAAGAATATAAACATCCTAGTTACTTTAAATAATGCATTTGAAAAGTTTTAATCTTTTTGATTTGTACATAATACTAAGAAATAAATAAATAGCAAAAGAGACAAAAGGAGTAGAGAGGGAAGAAAAGAGATTTTCAATAAACATTGTCGGAACACATTACGGCAGAATATGTTATTCACAAACTACACGAAAATATAAATGTTTTTGGAGTTGTTTCACCCTCGTTTCTTTCTTCCAAAAATTACGTGTTTCTCTCCTTCATTCCATTGTTATTGAGCTCTTCTCTTCATTCTCAAAACTATTTACATTAATAGTGCTCTCATCTCATTGATATTTTTTCAATATACGAGTAAATAAAACATGATACACATTTTCTCATATATTTTGCTAAAAATACATTATTCACTTAATGTATTAAAGTTTATTATCTAAAATATTTAGAAAGTGAAGGTAAGAACTGTATACTTAAGAGATTATAGTTTAATGATAAAAAAGAATGAATGAGAAGACAAAATAATTTATCGAGGAAAGTAGAGTTTGTTTTATTCTTTGCAAGATTCTGCCATGGCCACGCAATTAATGATGCAATGGAAGTGGACCACCGAAAGAAAGAGTGAACTGGATCAAAAGGTTTTGCTTCCAAATCCCAATAAGGTTTCAAAAATTGATAAAGTAAAAGAAGGGAAAATAAGGATGAATTAGAAGGGGGAAAAGGTGAGACAAAAAGTGAGTGATACAGCAAATTGGGTTTGACTGTTAGGGCAAAGAATTTCTCACAGTATCAAACCCTACGGATGGTCTCATTCTTTGTCCCAAAAAGGCTGCATGCTTCCCCACCCATTCTTCCCATGCCAATTTTTTTTTAAGATATTTAAGTCACTTTAAATTGCACATAAATTATAAATTGGAACATTAAACAAAATATAAATATTTTAAAGTTTTGTGTAAGATATGGTATCACACTATAAAAAAAATTTGATTGGCTCGTTTTTAAATTTTTTTGATAAATATAGAAAAATTCATCAATAATTACTGATGACTGAAATCTATCAATAATTATCCACATGTAATTACTAATGAATTTTGGTCATTAATAATTATTTGGCAATAGATATTACGATTTGGTTTTTTGTTCTTCCTCTTCTTCTCTTCCACCTCTTTTTCTTATTTTTCGTCCTATTCTTCTTTCTTCTTTTTCTCCTCATCCTCCTCATCTTATTGTTCTTCTTCCTCCTTATTTGGTTATGCCATTTGTGGCCTCTATAGTCACTGTCTCCGGCTCTTCTTGCTCCTCTTTCTTCATTTTCTCTTTTTCTTTTCTTCTTCTCACATATATCAAATTAATTATAACAAATATTTCACATATCTCCATTTTACTGATAGAATTACTGACAAATTTTAAATAACTCAATTATCGACGAATTTATCAAAAAAATTTCAATTACTAACATTTAAAACAAAAGTAATTAACGACAGATTTACCAATGAATTTTACCATAAAATAGTCAAAGTCCAAAGTTAAGAACTTTGATGTTCATTTTATCGACAAATTCATTATAGGCAAATTTTTTTATTTGTAATAAAAGTCTAATTTTTATTGACAAATGTTATCAACAAATCCATTATGACAAATACTTTAGTTGGTAATTAAAATTTTAAAATTCATCGATAAATTTTGTTTCATTTTCAAATTCTTTTTAGCAATTTCTTGTAGTGGTCAATTTCTTAGGTAATTTCACTTAGGTCACACTGTGAATAAATCTCTCTATAATTAATCTTCTACAAAAAAATCGATCACAACTCTTTATTACCATTACAATATTTATTTTCTTTTAATTCTGTAAAATATTATTCACTAGTGTATCAACATGACCAACCAATCTATTAATATAAATTTAATGTATATTTTTTTTCTTGCAAGTATATGTTTGATAAATTATCCAACAGAAACTAACTTTCATTATTTAATTCATTGTGGGTCATGATTATTTTTTTCAATAATAAAGAATTAAAATAAATAGTTGAAAGACAATTATACCTAAAAATGTAGTAATTTCAATTTTATTAAATATAACTTGCCATCTTAGCTCAGTGGTAGAGCGCGTGGCTTTTAACCACGTGGTCGTGGGTTCGATCCCCACAGATGGCGTTAATTTTTATTATTAAGTAGAAAGAGGTTATATTAGATTGGTTCTAGAACAACAAATCTAATACCTTAAACTGAAAAGGCAAAAATGCATTTTTAACCCGAGCCACAACTCAAAGGAAAACCAGCAAGCCGACCTTTAAGATATCCTAGACTGCAGCAATACCGCCTGACACTGCTCACGAGGCACCATGCGAAACTCATTTCTAGACCGTCTGACGGGTGTGATGAGTTCAAACTTCTGCAATCATTAAATGTTTAAATTTTGAGGATTTAATATCATATTTGCATTTAAGAATTGATTTTTAGTTGTATAAAATCTTATTGGATATTCTTAACATTTAATAATGCAACTGTAATTTAATTTAGGTCCTTAATTGTGTGAATTTGGAATATTTCAAGTTACAAAATAAGTCCAAAATCATAATTGTGGAGAGGAATAATTCAGGAGCTAAATACACCTCCAGTTTTCATTTTTACACACTCCTTTTGCAATTGGGCATTTAATTCTGGAAAGGAATATTTCAGGAGCTAAATGCACCTCAAGTTTATTATTTTACACACCCCTCCTGCAAGTGGGTCATCTAAATCTGTTCTGCACCCCTACTTTTTACTAATTTGCACCCATCCTCCCACTTAAACTCCACTCAACCAGATTATGCCACGTGACCATCCTCCACTCACTAAAATAACCAATTATAGCTTGCCACGTCCTCAATCCTCCACTCACTAAAATAACCAATTGAAACTTGCCATGTCATCAATCCTCCACTCACTAAAATTTATTAATAATTACCGGCAGGTAATTACTAATGAATTTTGGTCGTTAATAATTATTTGGTAGTAGATATCACGATTTGGTTTTTTGTTCTTCCTCTTCTTCTCTTCCATCTCTTTTTCTTATTTTTCATCCTATTCTTCTTTCTTCTTTTTCTTCTCATCCTCCTCATCTTATTGATCTTCCTCCTCATTTGGTTCCACCATTTGTGGCCTCCATCGTCACTGCCTCTAACTCTTCTTGCTCATCTTTCTTTATCTTCTCTTTTTCTTTACTTCTTCTCACATATCTCCAATTAATTATAACAAATATCTCACATATCTCCATTTTACTAATAGAATAACTGACAAATTTTAAATAACTCAATTATCGACGAATTTACTATTGAATTTTACCATGAAATAGTCAAAGTCCAAAGTTAAGAACTTTGACGTTCATTTTATCGACAAATCCATTATAGGCAAAATTTTCTATTTGTAATAAAAGTCTATTTTTTATTGATAAATGTTAGCAACAGATCCATTATGACAAATACTTTAGTTGGTAATTAAAATTTTAAAATTCATCAATAAATTTTGTTTCATTTTCAAATTCTTTTTAGCAATTTCTTATAGTGGTCAATTTCTTAGGTAATTTCAATTAGGTAATTTCTTAGGTAATTTCAGATTTGGAATAAATCTCTCTATAATTAATCTTCTAAAAAAAAATCCATCACAACTATCTATTACCATTACAATATTTATTTTCTTTTAATTCCTCAAAAATTTATTCACTAGTGTATCAACACAACCAACCAATCTATTAATACAAATTTAATGTATATTTTTTTTTCTTACAAGTATATGTTTGATAAATTATCCAACAGAAACTAACTTTCATTATTTAATCCGTGGGTCATGATTATTTTTTCAATAATAAAGAATTAAAATAAATAGTTGAAAGACAATTATACCTAAAAATGTAGTAATTTCAATTTTATTAAATATAACTTGCCATCTTAGCTCAGTGGTAGAGCGCGTGGCTTTTAACCACGTGGTCGTGGGTTCGATCCCCACAGATGGTGTTAATTTTTATTATTAAGTAGAAAGAGGTTATATTAGATTGGTTCTAGAACAACAAATCTAATACCTTTTTATTATTAAGTAGAAAGAGGTTATATTAGATTGGTTCTAGAACAACAAATCTAATACCTTAAACTGAAAAGGCAAAAATGCATTTTTGAATCATCGTCCTCGACTACAATCTCTACAGCAGACGACGACGTTGGTGAGTGGCAATCAGCAAAAACATAAAATGGCAAAAATGCATTTTTGAATCATCGTTCTCGACTACAATCTCTACAGTAGACGACGACGTTGGTGAGTGGCAATCAGCAAAAACATAAAATACTCCAGCTTTTGAGCCTCATCTGGAGTGGCTTTCCCATTGAACTTTGACGGGTTGTGTCACATAAAATCATTCATACTATTATGTTGCGTTGGTGCTTGTACTGCCTACGGTTGTTATTACATGAGCGATCTCGTCAGCAGAACTTGCCGGATTTCATGGTGCACGTGCCATCTCTCTTTCATATTATTAATTAACTCGTTCAATTAAGTACAATCACAATACAATTTAGAGTCACAAAACATCAACTAGATGAGCTCACACCCCACAATCCCAAATTTTTTTCGAAAACCAGACTCTGATACCAAAATGGAACACCCTAACTTTGGGATGTCACGGAACGTTAGAAAATTGAACGCATTTGGTGGAAAAACACTATCATTGAAAATGTACTTAAAAAAACAAAAAAAAAATGATTTAAAATAAAAAAATTATAATTCAAACATTAATTGCGAAAAGAAAATTACATAGTCTTCAGTATTTTATTTAAAACAACTAAACAAATTATAATAAACTTTCGAGTTCATCTCATCCTCTCAACGATCTACTTCTTGTCTGAATCTTTTGCATTATAAAATACTCCTGTATAACACACACGTCATACGATCATCGCACACACAACAAACACACAAACAAACAAATAGGGGTAAGCTAACGTAAACAATGATATACAAAAGATTCTTGGTAAAATAATACTTTTCAAATAAGTCACATCTATCCACTATCCAATTTCTCTTAAATACAAGATAAAAGTTTAAATAGTCATTGTTGTTTTAATAAACTAAAGAGCTACCCACACCACCAACATTAAAATATATACATATATATTTGACAAAGAAACCATGCAAGCAAGAAAGAAAAAGGACTAGGCTTATTGCAAACCAAAAGAAAACGTTAATTTAATGTGATTTGTACCAAACATAAATAAGGAAAGAGAAACTTCATTTCCATGTGGGCCATATATAGGCTTCCTACCAATTTACTAACTTGTGAAAAGAAACCATAAAGAGACTAAAACTATCCTAAACTAGGAAAACCTCCAACACACATGCACCCTTTCATGCTCCCATCCTTCTCACGTAATCTTTCACCTTTAAAGCAAAAGTGGGACTCATGGATAAGAAAAGTATAGAAACCTTGTACCCATCAACCAATAGAAAGTGTCAATGCAAAACGACCCCACTATCATGCACCACTAAAAATCTAAAAGAAAGGAAAACCAGAAACTTAGACCTCATGCATTTACATGAAAAAATAATGCAAGCAAGGAAAGAGAATTTGTATTTACATGTAGTCCCCACCCATGCACTTCTTTACGTGTGAATAAAAATTGAAGAAAAACCCTTCAATTTTTAATACCCTGACAGTCAATCAATTGTGTTTGGGCGTGAACCAATTTGGTACTAGCTTGAAAAAACATTCTTTTTTTCCAAACACGTGAAGAACCTGAGAATCAACCTTGTACCAAACAATTTCAGCAACCATTGATAGAGGTCGTACCCCACCAAATTAAAACAGATAAAATATAGTATGTGAAAGTTGAACCAAATCGTCTCCCAACGACCAATGTCCTTGTTCAAAGCTTCAATTTCCAGACAAACACAACACTATAACACAAGGGGGGGGGGTTGGCAGATTCACAATGCTAATCAACATATTCAATTAAATGCGACAATGATTAAAACTTATTGACATCCTTGATTCAAACACAATTTCACTTATCATAGGCCACCAAATTAACACCTTTACCTTCTCTCAATCCACTAGATAATAACCCACTAAGCAAAAGTTACAATCCAACTTCATTATACAACTAAGCAATGCATACATCCTTAAATTCGTGACAGTCAAGCTACATACATTAAGCATGAACATAACCTAACCCAAATATATGCAATTAATCTGTAAATTAAGTATAAACAGATGAACCACATGCATTCCCCGAATTCAGAACAAAGAGACATGGCATATTTCATAAAACAAGCACAACCTCAAGGCTTCATTGCATTTTTCATCAAGGAGTCAATACACGAATTTAGCTAGACATGAAAATTGGGCAATAAAACACTTCAAAACGAAATTCACCAAAACAGAACATCAAACCCTAACCTACGAATTGTTCAAATGCAAATTCAAACGCAAATTCAAGAGCAAAAGAGAAATTTTAAAGCTTTAATTGAACAAAAAACGTTGTTGTGGCTTAAAAACCAAAAACTCCATTAATGGGTGTTGTTCCAAGTCAATACAATCCATAAAATGAGATGCCCAAGCTAGCAATTGAATTCAAAACGTAAAACCCACATTGGGTGCTGTCAAATGCTCATAAAAAGGATAAAACTAGTGCAAAAACGTGAAAAACGAAAAGAGAACCTCCATGGACACCCATCAAAGCTTGAAAACATGAAAATGGAGGCTGGAGAAGAAGAGATGTGGCTGCCATGCTAAATGACCTAAAATCTCATGGTCAAATCAATTTTGCCACTACTATTTACAAAAATGTCATTCTGCCACTCATAATTACAAAAATGCCACTACTGGGTCTCAAATGTTGGCCCATTCACTTAGATGACGTGGAAATGACGTGGAAATGATGTGGAAATGATGTGGCAACTCTCTTCAACTGAATATTAATGTCCAAGCTCCAAAATTGCTTCACCCAAATTCCTAAAAATAATTATAAACAAAAATTAGGCCAAATAATGTGAAATTAACCCAAATTTGGAACAGTGGCCCAATAAAGCCCAACAGATGAAAACACACTAAAGATAAACAATTAAACAATGAACAACTATCAAATGGGTACACAATGGGTACACAAAGGCTCGTGGAAAATAAACCCAGAAGCAACTTGTGCTTTAATAAAACCATTGTTGCGTCTCTGATGCAATCATTGTCGCAGGCAACCCCATAGGTGTAGAATCTGACTTCGGATCAGAACCATCACCACGAGTCTCGTGATTTCAAATCACCACTGCCCTGAAGCGAACCAGCTGCAAAACCACCTCCTGTGCGTGCCACCACCATGAACACATATCCACTGCAACACAATATAAATGCGACAAGAGCCAGTAAGAGATCGACTTCAACCCACCGTCGTCGAGAACCATCATGGTGAGAAAACCCACTGTGATTCTGCCTTGAAAGACGAAGGGGGAGCCTCCATCGATAGTGCTCGCAGACCACCATTGTTCCTCCTTGTGCCCTATCATCTCGAGTCTAGCATCTGAACCGTGAGGAACAGTGCACACCAAATCTGTCACTACTGCAATAACCCACCACGAACATCGAACACAACACCACCTACACCTGTTTGAATTGCAAACACAACACCATAGAGCACCCTCGCGAGTCCACAAAACCAGCAGAGGAACCCACCCTCATGCGGAAAACTAGGCTAGAATAAGTCGCCGTCACGAACCACCACCACTATAGGCGTGAACCGGATCGACGCCAAGAGCTCCGCTTGGACTGGATTTATTATCGTGCTGAAGCATATTCGTCGTGGCTTAAAAGATAGCCCATGGTATTGGGGATTTAGGGTTCGAAAAACCCACTCATCACATAAGAAGATCAAATAAAGGGAAAAGTTGTTGTCTATGGTATGCCACTGCACCGTAACATAATGACTAAAAACAAACCATGCCGCCCATAATTCTCCCTCAAGACCACGAAAACAAACAAATTTGCCCTACCAATGGAAACACAAAGTTGCAACCAAACAACCCCTGCACGCATGGAAATATACCCAACAAGCAAACTCCAGAAAATCTTATAAGCCTCACGTTGAGGTTCAGGTTTCAGCAATTAAAGTAAAGCCAACACCCACAAATCTTTCATGTAGACTCGTAGGTATCGCATAGCCAACGCGAAAGAAAACTAAACCCACGTTCAAACAAAAGGCCCAAAGAATTCATGCATTGCAGACTATAGTACCAACTCCACGTTCATGTTCAAGAATCATAAAACAACACAAGTATAAAGAGAGAAAAGAAATAAGGTGAAGCTTCATTAAGACAATTAAGTGGCCATACATACAAGAAAATAAACACACAAAAGGTTGGCTTCCCCCTACCTAGATTGCTTCTTTGACTCAACATTTCTCTCTTTTGTAGCCTCCAACTCTCGTTCTCTAACTCTCATGTGTGTGTCGTTTTTTCAAAACCCTAACCCCTTTTAATGTAAATACTTAACATGGCCCTCACTATCTCCTACGTAACACAAACAATATTATCCCTACCAGGTTTGAATCCACGCACCTTCACACCTCAAACACACTCTCCAACCACCAGGCCAATTACTTTCTCATATTACAATACTCACCACTTAATTATATACACATATCTGCAACATTAAATATAGTATTAAAATTTAAAATAAATAAAACACTAACTTGCATCACTTAAATAAACGTTCAACTACTTGAGTTAGTACTATTCCTTATCTTCTCTCTCCACATTAATTAACAATTAACTTAGAGATTTTCGTCATCACATTTATTAAATAAATATTTATTTATTTATTTATTTTTCCTAGGTCTTACACATAGGATCGATCTTCGTTGTAAGAACAAGAACTAATATTCATTCAATACAATTATGTACTTTAATACAAAATTAAATCTAACTTTATTTTACAATCATACGAGAGTGATGGGTAACTGTAACTAAGGTGGGCGAATGTGATGTTTTAATGTGGTCATGGTTTTGATCTCTACAAGGGTCTATTTTTTTTTATTATTAATTAGTTTAAAGCCAATTTTAACTAAACATGTAATGTCTTCGATTTTATTAAATGTAACTTGCCATCTTAGCTCAGTGGTAAAGTGCATGGCTTTTAACCATGTGGTCATGGGTTCAATCCCCACAGATGGTGTCATTCTTATTCTTTTTCAAAACTTAAGTACAACAACTTTATCTTATGTCATAAATATAATTTATAGATAGTTCCTAAAGTATAGATGTATTGTTTAAGCAATACTTTTGATTCATGATGTATTGTTTTACTTTTATGTTCAATGAAAAATATAGGAGTTATTTTACATACAATTGACCTAGGCTTAATTTAAATAGAATTAACTTTAATTTATCATTCTTAAAATTTCAATTCTATTTGATGTATATTAATTTAATTACATATAAATAACTATAACTCAAACATTTAATTTAATTTTCGTATTACATAAAGTTTTAGTCTCATTTATAATACTAATTTCAATCTAAGCTTAATATGATATAAACAATTTAACTATAACTTATTTACTTCAACGCTAATCTTAGTTATAGTAATTTCATGCCAATTTAAATTTTATATTGATATAAATTTAAATATTAATTTTAAATATTTAATTTATATTTTTATACAAATTTTTAATAAAATAATCTAATGAAAATAAAAAGTATATAAATTTAATAGAAAAAAAAAACTAACCTTGTACTACTTTTTTCTTCGCATGGACATAACCACCACGCGCTAATGACCGGTGAACCACCTCGAATCAACAATGTTCTGTATGATGTGGTATACTACATAAGTAGATATTAATGCAAGTTTAGGAGTGAAGCGTGAAAAAAAAAAGATAAATATTTAGTAATTGAAGTTATAATTATTTTAAGTGTTACATGAATTTTCTATATGATGTATCAATCAATTATAAGTAGTAAATTGCAAATTAGTATGCTTGCCATAAGTAATTAATAAGTTAGCTAATAGATTATAAGTTAACTACTAACGGGTGAGTTCTTAGCTTATAAGTTATGAAGTGATAAAATAACTTATTGATTAATTAGAAGTATTTAGTATATCTAGTTAATAAGCTAGTTTATATATATGTAGAGTGCATAAATAAATAAAACTACCTGAATTTTATCATATAAATACATTTTTGTGTTTTTGGGTAAAAAAATACTATAAGTCAATTATAAAACCGCAATTCAATACCTAGAAAAAAATATTTAGTATTTAATTATTTTCCTTAAATATTAAATATTAAAGTGGATTATAAAATATTAAATATTTAGTATTTAGTATTTAAAAAAATCAATTAAACATTCGTACATTTTGAATTAATCAACTCTTGCATTAAGTTTAATTATGTGATTATAAAATATTTTAGTCACATTATATTTTAAAGATTTTAACATTTTAAACCCTTATTACAACTATATAAAACAATTATTATAAAAGTAAACTTTATTTTTAAAATTATCACTTTTTCATATCGCAATCGTCATATTTGATGTGAGTAATGGGTAAGGTAATTAAGATGAGCGGATGTGATGTTTTAACACGTATAATGAATTTGATTCTCATAGATCGTGTTTATTTTATTGTCTTATTGAAGCTTAATTTGTTTAAAATCAATTTTATTTAAAAATGTATTGATTTCAATTTTGATAAACATAACATGTTGTTTTAACTAGGTGCTAGAGCGCGTGGCTTTTAACCACGTATGGGTTTAGGTGCACCTTCTTTGTTTAATTATGATCTTCTTTATGGATATTCAAGTTCTAATTTTTTTTTTCTTTTTTGTTTAGTTTGCCACACATATATTGAGTCACATAATTGACTCTAGGATGAGAGGAAAGAAAGAAAATAATAGTTTTTTTTAGCTATCATCCCTTTTATCAACATTCAAATTATTATTTTCTTTTTTGTTTAGCTTGCCACACATATTGTGGTTCAATAGAATTTACAAAATAAACATCTATCTCTACCTATTTTCTATTTCACACACACATCAGTCGTCACTCTAGGTAAGAAAAAGATGGTGAAGAAGAAATTAAGAAAGGAAACAAATGTGGTGGAAGGTGGATGGTGAAAAAAAAAAGAAAGAAGAAGAAGAAAGGAAGAAATGATGGTGGAAAAGAGGGAAAGAAAGAGAAAGAAATGGTTAAAGGTGGATGATGGAGAAGAAAGAAGAGGAAAAAAATGTAGAAGGAGGTGTGTGGAGGAATGTAGAGCAAGGTGGTGAGAGGTGAAAAAATCATTCCAAATTTATAACTACAAAATACATGCATTTCTTATTTATATCAACCACCTTCCTCTTAGCACATATTTCATTTAAACAACCATATATCTCAATGTAATATTAAATTCAATATCCTACTTAAAATTTATGTTTCACATGTATATTTAATCAATTAAAATAATAACTTTTATTCTTTTCAGTTAAACAAAAAAAAAAAAAGACGAGAGCAACTGCTTTATTTTTGTTTGACTAAAAAATCTTTCACTTAAATAAAAGTAGGATCATAAGTAATTTATCTGTTTTTGCTTGAACAACTACTCAACCTACTAATTTAAAAAAAATTACATAAATATAATTTATTACTAGTTATCTATAATTATTATCGAAAGTTTGTCAGATTGTTCATTCTATTACCAATTTTATTATTATAAACAAAACTTTTATCAATTTATAATTTATAAAACAATACTTTAAAACATATTAATTATCTTTAAGTAATTTGTAAGTTAGTTTATATATGTAGAGTGCATAAATAAATAAAACTACCTGAATTTTATCATATAAATATAATTTTGTGTTTTATAGGTAAAAAAATATTATAAGTCAATTATAAATTAAACTTCTTGTTATCTTTTCATTTTTTGAAGCTTTATATCATTTTTTAATTTGGTTTAGTTGTTTTGTTTAAATTGGTTATTCTAATAAATAATAATCAAATTTAATTTCAAAATTAATTTATTTTCTATTTTTTAATGACATTGAATTTTACATTGAATTTCATTTTTATAGTTTCCATTGTATTCACTATAAGCGATAAAAGGATACAAGAAAATTAAATTAATAAAAAACATATTAAAATATAAGAGCTTATAATTGAAAAAAGTTGAAAAAATTACAATATATAAGTTAAGAGTAGTTTCTAAATTTTGAAAGAAATAATTTTAAATTATTTTTTCAAATACTTATAAAATTAATGTATTTTAGTTGTTTCTAAATTTTGAAAGAAAAAATTTTAAATTATTTATTCACATACTTATGAAATTAATTTATAAATTAAACAAATAAGTTAATAATTATTTTATTAGTTTTACCGGTGAATAAGCTCAATTTACAATTAGGGATGATAACAAGACGGGTTTTGCTATCCCATATCCATCTCCATAGAAAAAATTCATCTTCATTCCCATACCCAAATCTAACGGGTAACGGGTATAATCTCGTACTCATACTCATACCCGTTCTCTTACTACTTCAATATTAATTTTAATTAATTTTTATAAAATAATAAAAAATTACAGTAAAAGAAACATAATATTATCAAATATTAAATATTATCAAATTTGCAAATATTAATGAAACTTAGTTGATAAAATTTAAAAATATTTGTAAAAAAATATAAAAGGAAAACAAATATTCAAATTAAAATATATTTTAAATGTTTGTTTACTTCAATTTTTTAAATTCTAATGAATTTCTCTTTTATATAGTAATAAAAATTATAATATATCATTTGATCAAAATAACGCAAAGAACAAATAATAAACATAATAATAAAATTTTGACATAGATCTTGTATCTTTTGAACTCCAATATATGTTGGATGATGATAAAAAAATATTCATGACAATTACATTATATTTTTATATTGTAGTAAATTTTGGTGGAGAATATGTACATCCTCATACTCATCCCTATACCCAGTTGAAAAAGTCGAGAATTCCTCATACCCAGCTAATGCAAGGATTTCCCGTCAAAACGGAGACAGGTTCATACAATATCCACGAGAACGAATTTATTTGTCATTTCTATTAACAACTGTACCTCATGGAAGCCCATTTGGATTTTTGCGCTCCATTTTGGGTTGGATTGCAATATCACTCATCAAACTTACTCACAAAAATTTAAATGTAAAATAAAATAAAATAAAATCAGACTTCTACATATTTTTAACCATTTCTGATAATGAGGTACAATTCCTTATAAAATAAAATAAAATTTACTCAACGAAAATTCAAAATAAATAAAATGCATCATAATTTATTTCTGAAACTAACGGGAAAACATCATATCTGGTTTAAACAAATACCAATTTCAATTCAACCCAAAATTTTGATTTTCATTTCAGTTGACACATTTTGTTATTAGTGAAGTATAAGCAATTTTTAAAATCAGATAGCAGATATCTACATGAGGTGAGTCATAAAGTGAGTCTACTAGGGTTTCAAAAAGTAAAAACTAAGCGTTTTTTTTTTCATTTTAAGGGTTAAGCGTATAGGGTTTAACGTTTTTTTATGATTCTACTTCTTAAGTTCTTACTTCTTTTTCTATCTAATTCAGAAAAAAAATCATTTCTATTTGCTTTGCTTAAAGATGTTTTCACAATCATCATGAAGGATACAAACACTGTAAGGCCCACTTTAATTCTGTCATAGAGTTTAAGCGCCTATCTTAGTAACTTGGGTCTAAGGCTGGCCCATAGGGTGTCCAAAACTCCTAAATCAGCCTAAGCCTCTCAGTGTCCTTACTCTCTCCTTGTTCCCTCAACAGAAGCTTTGCTAGGGTTTGTCGCCACTCCGTGTCAAGCAAGTCCAACCTCGTTCTCTTCCACGTAAGTTGGTTCCCAACTCATACTTTTCCTCTATGGTTTGGTTTTTCGTGGTCATAGTTAGGGTTCACCATACTAAACCGTATTCCATCTATGCTAGTGTTCCCAGCTCGCGAATCTGCTCTGGGAGCTGTCGTACTCATTTGCGTAGGTGTCGGGATATTCTGCTAACATTTTCCAGGTAAGAGAAGTTAGGGTTCCACGTTTTTAAGTCATATATGCCTGTTGTAGCTTCGTTTTCGTGTTTAAAATGCTTGGATGCTGTTGTGATTGCTTGGAATATTGATAAATGTCGATTGGGTCTTGAATGCTTGGTTGTTGCACGAGTGAACAATGGTGAGCACTGGTTTTCTCGCCCAAGGGAGCGTGTCTCGCCTAGGCGAGACTAACAAAGGCTCGCCCAGGTTTTCTGCTCGAGCTGTTGCTCAAGCGAGGTGTAGTCTCGCTCAGGCGAGGAGGTCTCGCCTAAGCGAGAAATCGCAGAAAGCCATTGTTCCCACTTTTTGAGCTCTCGCCTAGGCGGAAGGAGCTCGCCTGAGCGAAAAGAAACATCTCGCATGAGTGATGCCTTTTATCCTGAGCGAGAACTAGGCGAGAATGTGCTCAGGTGCTGCTTTCCCCTCTGTTCTTAGATTATTGTCACATGTTTGGTTGGATTACTATGTTAAAGCATGAATTGAGTGATTTTGCATGTATTGAATAGTTTATGGGCTGAAGATGATGAGTTTGGTATGATCTTGGTATGGAACATGAATTGATGGTTGGTTATAAAAGTTGGTATGTAATTGGTATGCATGATAATTTTATGTTGGTTGGTGCGACATGATTTTAGTGTGGTTTAGGACATAATTCCATGAATCTCTAGGTGAGATCTCATGGTGGTACCTCATTGGTCAGGACGTAATTTCATGATGGTTTCGTGGTGATGCCTCATGGTCAGGATGTAGTTCCATGACCCCTGTTAGTAGGAGCTCATGGTGGTGCCTCATGATTAGGACATAATTCCACGAAGGTTCGTGGTGGTGCCTCATTATATAATTTGGTAAGGATTACATCCTGACATTCTAAAGAGTTAGTTAGTCTCACGTAGAGCGTACTGACTCGAGTGGTGAGAGTAGTAGGAGGCCCTAGTCTTTGGCAGGATAATGGCCTTAGATGTTTGAAGGCTAACCTTGTGAGCGGTAGGGTGAAACCCATTGGCAATTGGCTCTGCAAAACAGTAGAGGCCACCACAAGTGCAAACATCCAGTGAATCCGACTGATTATATGTATCCGGATAATCGTGTCTTGAGTCGTTGTTTGTCGGTCATTATATGCTTAGTGGATTTATGTACGTTTGACTTCTTAAATTGTATGTTCAATTGCATGATAAAAACATCTTTTCTCTGGCTTACTCTTTCCGTTTGTTTGTATGTTCTATGTGTGGTTTTCTCCTTTCGTGTTGTGTCTTAGTATTTCATTCTAAGTACCTTGAATATATGTAAGGAGTGACATGATACTCTACAACTTTACTCTTTATATTATCTTATATGTTTCATTTAATTAAACATGTTTGTTTATTAAATGAGACATAAACAGATGAGCATATAGTGCAACCTAGCTATACTATCATTCCAATTCTGCATCTAAATATTAGTTTGAAGAATCATCTTCAGTACAATTACAATGAAGCAAATGTTTTCGAAAAGGGCGCAAAGTACATCATAATAAACTGAAATGTTCAGAAATGGAAATAATTAACAATTAATAGTACAAGGGAAAGCGTGTTAGCTTATTATTATCAGTGTAACTTAAGAGTTTGATAAAAAAAAGTTCTCAATCTATAACTCATTTAAATATATTAAGTTTAAACCGATTGTATTTTAGATTATTTTATTTTTCAAGTATTTTATGCAGATAAGACAATTAAATTTAATAAATGCTTTTTTCATAAAATATATTAATTACCACCAATGAAAAAAAAATTAAATATAAAATAATTAACAATTTTAAAACATCAGTACTAATAATATTGTTTAGTCAATCTTACTTAATCTGTTCTTCGATCAATGTTCATTAATATTTCCATTAATATTTATAAAAAAGTTTCTTTATATATGTCGATCAAGATAAGATTTTATTAATATTGATCACAATTTTTTACTCTATAGATCAATATTATAAATGTTGTTGATTGGAAGTTTTTTTTTGTGTTTACTTACGAATAACAAATTTCTCAAGTTCGAAAAAAAAAATAGACAATCATAGTTATATAGATAGTATGTTAGTATGTTTGAATGAAGCATGAGAGTAATTCATTATTTATAAAATTTGAATTTCTTTGAAGTAAAAAGATATGTTTGAATGAGAAAATTAAAAAGAAATTGAAATTGAGAAATTTTAAGAAGGTATTTCAAATCACAAAAATAGTAGAATTTGAAATTCATTAAAAAAGAAATGAAATTAAAATTTTCCAATTTGTAAAATTCTTCACTCTTCAAGATTAGAAGTGTCAATTGGACCTAAACAACCTAAATGACCTAGATAGGTCGGGCCAAGTAAGCTAAACGATCAAGACGGACCAGGTAGGTCCGATGACATAGACAGATTAGGTCAACCGGCGATCAAGGTAGGCCGAAAAGACTCGACTACCAAAACAGATCAGGTAGGTCAAACGATCCAAACAAGCGCGACGACACAAACAGGTTGGACGAACTTGATGACTACACGAGCCAGACAAGCCCAACAACCCAAAGAAGTCAAGCGGGCTCGACAATCAAGACAATTTGGACAGGTCCAATGGACTGGGGGCTGAAGAACCAAACGACCCCGACAACCCAAACGGGTCAGGCCATCCAAATTTGGCCAAGTTGACCTACACCAAAATTTGGAAAAATTTAGTTGAGTCTGCATCGACTGAAATTTCGTTGAATATACCGAGTTAGCTCCAACCAAATTTGGCCAAATTGAACCGACTTTACATTGACCAAAATACAATCGAATTTGGTAGAGTCAACTCGATCAAAATTTGACTGAATTTAAATATTTTAAGTTGACAGTAATATTTATTAAATTTAATTTTAAAATTTCTTAAATAAATATTACTAAAATAAAATTTTATCTCAACAAAAATTCAATTATTTTATCCAAATAAGATATTGAAATGTAAAATATTTCAATTACTTTATCCAAACAGATTATTTAGCAAATGAAGAAAATTCAATTGCAAGAATTTCAAATACAATGTATTTTAATTTCTTAGAATTGTTGAAATACTTCATCCAAACACAAGATGCTTATGCTTTTCCATTGAACGAGAAAAACTAATGTTTATTAATGTCTATTAACATAAACAGAGAGAGACTTCAATTGAAGAAAATTCAATTACAAGAATTTCAAATACAATGTATTTCAATTTCCTAAAATTGTTGAAATACTTCATCCAAACACAAGATGCTTTTCCATTGAACGAGAAAAACTAATGTCTATCAACATAAACAGAGAAAGACTTCAATTGAAAAGATGTAAGTGCAAAATGATAATAGTCTAAAAAAATCCAACAAAAATAATCCTAACAATTTAAATAAAAAAATACCTCTTATGAAAAACCAATCTCTATTAACATAAACAAAGAAAGACTTCAATCGAAAGGATGTCAATGCAAAATAATAGTCTAAAATAACCAACAAAAATAATCCTAACGATTCAAATAAAAAAACAACTCTAATTAAAATCAATAGAAAAATCTTTGATAGCCAAGTATTAATTACCCCAATAATATCTCAATATTACAATTCTGCAACCAAAATTTATAATTCCAATGTTTTTTTTTTTAATTTCTTATTCAATCAAAATATATATCGTAACACATTTCAAATTTACAATAAAAAAAATTATGGAAAATTCTCTACCTTAACACACTCTTAAGCTATATTCCAACTCAGTAATTTCAAAGACATTGACAAGTTTACAAAGCAGTTCATTATCGTAAAAAAGAGTCATCATGATTCATGAATAGAAAAAATGATGACAGTGGCGAATCCAGATCCAATTAGCCATTGATGTGCAGTTATATGATTTTACAATGGTAAAAGGAAGTCTTTAGGAGCAAAATCACACAGCCAAACAAGGAGAAGGCCTTGCAATTGGCAGAAGGCAACTCAACTAAAGACTTATTCTAGGGTAGTGACCTTGTTATTAAGGGATATTCATACCCTTTTGAACATTTTAGAGCATTCTCAGCACTGTTTATTTGGTGGTTAACTCACAGGATCAATTCACATGCCTCCACACACATTCAGTGTAAAGTCAAAATCACAGAGATTACTTCAAACACGCATGCATGCCACATTCATCAATTCAAATCAACCATCCAAAATCAACTCTATAAAAATGGTATTTAAGCATCAGTGTGTGATAGATATTAGAGTTTTCCACCCATCTCAGGTTAAGAAAAACAGGGTACCCCAGAATGAGAAGGTTCCTAACATTTGAATCCATGATTTGAATCCAACATGATTAACCAGTCACCAAGTCACAACTTTACCACTGTTTCAGGGATCACCCTCCCCCAGTAAACAACCCATCTCAAGTTAAGAATTCTAACATAGACAAGTCATCAAGAATGTGCATGTTCTGATTACCAGTTACCAAGAGCATTCCTTACTCTATAATACATTGAACAACCCTCTAGCAAAAAACAACAGTAGTATAAAGCTCTGCTACAAAACCTCAACTACGATCACATCAGATCATTCATAAGAACTCGCAATATAACCGCAACAACAACAACCAACCACAATTCAAAACCATGTTCATGGCATTGAAGGTGTAAGCTTTCCCACAGTTAGGAGAACCCAAATATTTTCAGTTCTCTTCAAAACAACTGAATCAAGTTAAGGGCCTTAAGGCCTTCTGAATCTACTTTCAACTAAAGATAACTGGCCACATCGTTCTACTCCCCAACAATCTCCCCAACAAGGCATTCAACAATAAACCCTATAGCAAAAACTACAGAGCCAAAGAAAATACTCCAATTCAAGAGATGAAAACCAGTTAACCATATCTACAAAAAAAAAAAAAAAACAGCTAAATAACACAGTACCTACAAATCTTCATTCACATTCACTTCCAAAACACTTCTCACGACTGCAACGGATACTTCCTTGGTCTCCCCCTCTTCTTCGGCCCAGTCCCGTTCGGCGCTCTCGCGGCCACCGTCGCCGCCGACCTAGTCACCCTCGCTGGCACCGGCGTCGCCTGCGCACCGTTATTCGCCGGTACGGGCATCCAATTCGGCAGAGAAGAAGCCGGTTGAGACGCGGGCGGAGGCGGAGGAGGGGGTTGCGGTGCAGGCACTGTCACCTCCGCCTCTTTCTCCGGAGAACCAAAGTTACCCATTACAAATCCCATGGGGAAGAAGCCCCAGCAGCAATAATACGCGTCCTGGCCGGGGACCAGCGGCGGCAGCGTCGGAACCGCCACGCCATGGAAGGATCTATCGCAATTCTGGCACCGTAGACAATTACCCTCGTAAACCCTAGGGTATTCATACAAACGGTAACAGTAGGGACACGCGGTCCAGAATGTTGAGTTTCTCCTGCGAGAACTTTCATCAGCGTGAATCTGGTCGCGGGCCGAGGCACTGTTGCGGGTGCTTGGTCCGGGTTCGGGCCCAGGCCCAGGCCCAGGCCTGCGGACTGAGAGCTTTTCCTGCTGGACCCATCCGGGGACAGACAAATCGACGCGGGAGTAGAACGAGAGCTCTTTGTCGTACACTGCCTTCTTCACGGGATCGGCAAATAGAGCCCACGCGTCGGCGACGAGCTTGAAGGCGTGGTCAGCGTAGGCGAAGCGGGACTTGTCGGGGTGGAGGAGGAGCGCAAGGCGGCGGTACTGTTTCTTTATGAGGTCAAGGTCGTCGGACCGCCGATCGACCTGAAGGATGGCGTACCAGTCTGGGTGGTTGTTGACGCGCTTGTCGGCGGCGAGGAGCACGTCGACGATGGCGAGGATCTGGTCGGAACCTTCGAGAAGAGGCTCAGTTTCCTGCGCGAGAATGGCGAACTCGCGCGAACCCATCAAATCACGGTTCTGGAGAAGCTTCTCCGCGATCCCAAGGAGACGCTCCGCTTCGTTGCGTGTCGCGTTGTTCATTCTGAAGCGGAGCGGACGATGAGGACAAGGGAGGTGTTGAAAGGCGCACACAGTGAAGTTGTTCACTCTGTAGCTGGAAGATGAAGAATGGAGAGTATATTTTAGGTTTTTCTTATATTTAACTTGATGAATTTGTTTAATTAATGTAAAAGAAGAAAATAAAATATTTTCTAGAAAAATATATTTTTCAAACTGATATTTACTATTTTCTTTTAGATTTTTGTGTCATGACATGATTTGTTATTAGCTATTTATAATTATTATCCAAAGTCGATTTGATCATCCATTATATTACCAATTTTATTCTTACAAACACGACTTATTTTATTAATTTTATAGTTTATAGAAAATTATTGGAAATAAATATTGATTATTCTTGAGTATTTTTAAATAGCAAAAGTTAATAAAAGTATTTATTTTACATTTATTTTGTTTAATTATACTTACTTGGTCTAGTTGAGGGCACGGTCCAATAAGACCCGATACATTCAGCGCACCCGCTATGTATTTACTAATCTCGACAGCACGATCTCAACAATTCTATATATTGAGTGAAATATTTTGGTTTAATATCAATCAACCACTTCCAAGTTTAATAACACTATATATATAACTTGCTCCACTCAGTTAAAGATATACATTATTTTCTAGCAAACCTATTAAGTCCTCTTACTTAGACATTAGAGAGTCTTTTGCAAATGAAGCCTCCTCCCGTTCAGACACTCGGACCATTACTTGGATCCTTCCATTTGCAGACAACCCTTCCGGTAAGAACACTAATATAATTTTACTAGTAGTTATAAATCATATGTGTAACCTTCATAAATCATACATGTAATCTTTGTAGTTTTTTTACTTCTTAATTCAATAATTCAATTTCAAGGAGCTATGTAAGATAAAGTAATCAATCTGACTCATACGAGTTGGCTCATCACAGGTTAAATCTAAAAAGGATCAGCTCAACCTGACTCACTTTTCTGTGAGCTAGAAATATTACAACCTAGTTCGACCTATCACAGTTGGTGGATTAATGGGTTGACTCACTTACGAATTATTTTTTGTAATTTATTTTTGTTCCGGTCCAGAAAAAGGTGCAAAATAACTTTTAATCGAAACAAAAAGAAAGAAGTATTTTAACCTTAGTTAATAACTCACTTAGGCCAAAATAAATTTGTCCCTTGACCATGGGAGTAACATTCTTATTTATAGAGTAATCAATTACAAATATTGAATTTTGTAGATAATACAAAATAACAAGAAAAATTATCTTTCTCAAAGATAATCCCAAATATCCCCAAAATAATAACAAAAAACTCCCTCAAAATAACTACTTGCATATGCACTTAGAGATATTTCCCGAATCCCCCGAAAATCAAGCTCCTTGAATATTGGATAGTAACTGCCTCAAAACCCTATTTTCAACCTTTGCAAGAAACTCAAATTTATATTGATCCCCTTCTACATATATCACCTCGCCATCACACTGATCTCCATCTACGTATATCACCTCGCCATCACACTGATCTCCCTCTACGTATATCACCTCGTTATCACACTGATCTCCTCCTGCGTATATCACACCGATCACCTTCTGCATATATCATCTCGCCATCACACCGATCTCCTACAATTCAACAAAATAATGAAATTCTCCTGCTAGACAGGTACACAGCTCTCCAACTTCTGAGCTTCCTCTTCTTAGAAATGAGGAGCCCATAAGTTGTCTTGTCAATAACTGCCTTTCAACACTCCCCACAATATCATCATTGCTTCTCAACCACTCCCTGCCATGTGTAAGTCATCATACACTTCCTTTTCAAATCACAATCAGCGCAACTCCCTTCCCTCTTTATCTCTTCAAACGTACAACCCTAACAACCATTCACATTCCCACTCTTTCCACGATTCTTCTACTTCCTTCACTGCTTCCATTTCCACCACGACATTTCCTTCCCCGGGTATTTTTCTCTTCCTTCCCTTATTTTATTTTGATCCTTTTACTTCTTCTGTTTCACCATTATTGATTGCCTTATGTTGGTTGTTTTGCCTCTACTAATTGCCTATCACTGTGATTGCCATTTTCTTCCCCTGTTTGTGTTTAACTTATTCTGGTGCCATCTGTAATATTGTATACCATGAGTACTTATTATGACTCCCTATATTCTTGGGCTCCTTTCGCTTTACGGAGAGAAACATCCTCCATGACTACCCTAACAAGGATTAGGGCGTTTAGACGCCATCAAACTTTATGTAAAAGCAACAAAACTGATGTTGCCATTACTACTTGCGATAATGATGAACCCATTTGTAGAGATGGTACCCTGTTTCCATTACCCCCACAGAAGTTCACCTATATGTACATAACTTTGTTTGAAAAATTAGGGTTAAGACTCCCCTTTAACACCTTCGAGAAAGAACTCCTCACCATCCTGAACGTTTCCCCTTGCTAGCTACACCCCTAACAGTTGAGCCTTCATCCGTGCCTTTGTATTTCTACTAATTCATACAATCCTAAGATTAAGTGATCACTCATCATGATCCATCACATTATCAAAATAATATAAATAAAAACACATAATTGGCATACATAAGACTCAAACCCAAGTCCTCTCAACACAACTAAGTACTCTCAACCACTTGAGCTAGTACTTTTCCACGTCATACCAATTAACATTTAATATCCTCAAGGTTCCCGCTACCCGCATTTATTAATTAATTATTTATTTAATGAATTAAATTTCTCGGGTCTTACAACGAGCGGGTAGGTTTGTATGTTCTGTGCTCACACTTGAGAGATGCTGCGTACAGGAGGTACATAGCTGGTGGATCACGAGTGTTGGACTACAGGCGGGTAGGTCCGTAGAGCAGGACTACGAGCGGGGAGGTTCGTAGAGCAGGACTACGAGCGGGGAGGTTCGTAGAGGTAGGACCACGAGCGGGCAGGTTCTTGTGAACATCATAAATCTTGAATCCAAGGTTAACTATTTGTGTGAATTGAAGGTTGAAAAGCCTTGGGGTATTAAGGTCTTGGCCAAGAACTAGCTAGGATGAATCAGATGGGTGTATGTATTTGATTCTATTAACATATATGTTTTTTTGTTTATAAGCTCACCCTATATGTTTGTGTTTGGCGATGGTCGTGTGATTTATCATACGGGAGCAGATGATATTATAGGTGATGCCGTTGATGTATAAGCGACGGAAAGAAGGCTAGTTGGGGGACTTGAGCTAGGGATTTTGTTATGCTTTCATTATTTTGTCGGATTTTGGAAATTGTAATAAGATTATTAATTAGCTTTAATTGAATTTTGGCATATTAAATAATGTTTTAAATTTTCCCACGTTTGGGAATAATAAAATCACGACGTTTGAATTTCAATTTTTATTTATTTATTTATTTTATTAAGTAATTTCCAGTAGAGACGTTACAAAGTGCCTTTGACCCAACTTTATTGGGCCTAATTAAGCTCAATTGGGCATGCACTGCAAGCCTAATATTCTTTGACAATGTTTAGTTAGTTTTTTCCTAATGTATAGTAGGTTCGCTAACATACTAGCATAACATATTTTCCTACCTGCATACTTGTCATTCACGAATATGTCTTAGTTAGTATACATATCTCTTCTTTAGCTGATGGAGCCGGATAGTTGACTAGTTTTGCCACTATATATGCGATCTTATGCGTACGTGGTACAATTAAAGGTCGGGTGCCTTGTTATTCGTTATACCGCTATGTATTTGGCTATGTTACCCATGGTATTTTGATTTTAGCAGCCATTTGAGTTATCGACTTCTCGGGTTGGCGGCTAGTTGGGTTAACGACCTTTTCGATTAGCGGCCAGTCTAGTCCCTATGGTAGATGCACAAAGGAAAACAAATGTATAATTAAGAGTATGATAAGATGAGAAATACCTTAGAGATCTAAGAAAAGTTTTCAAATATCAACTTAGGTTATTATTGATATATAACGAAAATGGTTTTATCGAAATAAAATAGTTCTTCAAATGAAACAAAAATTAATAATAATAGAATAAAGATGATAATTTTTTATGTTACCTAATAAATGAAAGGTTTATACTATGAAACACTTAAATTGATTGTGTTAAACATTTTCATGTGAAAAGAAAATATACAATAAACAAAAATATTAAAAAAAGTAAAAATATTCAAATGTGAGACATAAAAAATATTTAATTGACATATATCATTTGAACATAATTGCATAAAGGTTGGGATAAAACGAGAAATATATTGGAGATAAGAATGAATTTCATGACAAATATATATATATATATATATATATATATATATATATATATATATATATATATATATATAT
>Ga0209589_1002211_pt1 | contig 33431 bp, 17 predicted proteins | sample CowpeawhiteBW_FD_187525 | JGI IMG/M metagenome (GOLD analysis project Ga0209589, IMG submission 187525) | Root nodule microbial communities of legume samples collected from California USA - Cow pea white BW (SPAdes) (version 2) | ecosystem: Host-associated > Plants > Roots > Nodule | place: USA...
AATTATCAAGTTGACACGTGTCACAACCATAAAGTGACACGTGGCAGTTTAATATTTTTTTGAAAAAAAAAATACAAAATGACACGTGACATGTACGAAAACGGTGTTAACGTCAACTTAACAGCAGGAACCAAATTGAACTATTTTAAAGAATTAGAGGACCAAATTGAACCAACAAAAAATAAGGGGACCAAAATGAACCAAACCAACAAATTAGGGGACCAAAATGATAATTAAGCCAAATTTGTAAAGTGAAAAATAACAACAATTGGATAAAAAATTATCATTAAAAGTGTTTTTCACTTTAAAAAATGCAAAGCCCTTTTTTCTTTCTTGCGTTGCATTTCATTGTTCTTCTTCCTCAACTTTTCCGCTTCTAACATCGTCGCCCCTACTTTACGTTGTCATCGACGTTTTACTGGCACGGCTCGTTCTGCTAGTTGTTTCACGTAACACATTTTCTCCTTCTTATGTGTGCTAGATGTATAATCTTTGTCGTCATTACATTGCGTTGTCATTGTTGTTGTTACTCTTATTACCTTGTCGTCTTGCACTACTTGTGTCATTGCATCTTGTACATTTTTTATTTATTTTTTTTCCGACTGTTTTCTTTTTCGGTCCCATCCATTGCCGTCGTTACTCCCTCTTCATTTCTCTATGAGTTCCTTCCTTCCCATGCTCTTGTCACTTCTTTGTTGTGCCACTCTCCATTCTATGCTAAAATTTTATTTTTGTTTTATAAGTGCATAAAAGACTACGATTCTTTTCCAAAACCGTTATTAAAAGTATAACTTTGGACAACAAAATGTAACTATCATCAATTTCTACAACTTTATACGACTTTATAGTGATGTCCATATTAACGAAGTTCTAGAACTGTCTTTCGAAAGCGTTGCTTACAATATATAGCATATATAAGAATTGTATAGGTTTTCGTCACACTTCAAATAGTTATACATATAAAATATACAATTCTCTTCTTCTAATAATAATAATAATAATGTAAATTTAAAGATGAGCACCATTAAGGAAAAAGAGTATGATCCTCTCTTTTGTATGAAAGTCAACTAATCTATATATACAAGTAAGGACCAAGTTGACGAGATGCTGCTACATCTATAAATAATCATTTATAAAAAGAACATTAAAAATCTTTTGGAGACACTTGTGCCATATGAAATAGTGGCAGTGATTACTTAAGTTGAGGAGGTCAATGCTCTTACTTGTGATGCAAAAAGTTGTTCATATATGAGACATCATATGTAGCTAGCTAGGGTTGTTGGAAATTGAGAGAGACAAATCATTAGAAGGAACCGGAAGAGAGAGAATTTACATTTTAAATTTTGTGTTGCAAGTGATATCAATTATTTTGTGATAGAGATCAAGTGGACTAGATCACAATCGAATAAATCGTGATATTTGAGCTTGTGATACACTCTTAAGTAAAAAAGAGTTGTGTCCTGATTAATAGTTATAACTTTTTGTCAAATGCTAAGCGCTCAATCTTAATAATTAGTATCAGAACCAAAATCACGAATTTGATTCATAACCAAGTGGTAAACATTCAATCCTAACACTTTGCTTTAAAAAACATGCGACCCTACATTAAGATTAAAAATTAAGTATGATTTATCTAATTAAACTAACTTTTACTGATCTTTCTGCATGAATTGAATTGTTAATTTCTTATGACTTTTTTCTTTTGAAAAAAAAAATGCACGATAATGATTAGAAATAGAATAAAAAGGAGATTTAGAATATCTGGTTGAATTGCAATCAATTGCACATGATCATAGGACGAAGAATTCCAGCGAAACAAAATTAGAAAGAGAAAAAAGTGAAAGGAAAATAAGAATCCACAAAACCACATGGGATGAATGATCATCACGTAATATCTTGGTTTGGTGGTGATCTAATTAAATCATCAATTATGAGTGTGACTGTGAGGTAAGATGTCTCATCACTCTTCTAATCTTCCAGTTCTTAATTAAGTTCCTCTTCACTACAATGGATTAAAAATAAACTTTAAACTTTAACTCAATTTTAAAAATTTATTAAAAAATTTATTAAAAGTGAACTTTAAACCTAACTTAATCTAAAAAAATATTAATAAAATAAGGTTTATAATTTCTTATTTCGATCTAACACACATATATTACAATAATTTTGGTTTTCTTATTTCTAATTCTTAATCGTGTTAAAAGTTACAAATCTTTCACAAACAGAGACGTACAGTGACCGGGGAAGTTAGCTAAACTTTATAATGTAACGTCGTCGTCAAGGTGACCGAACAGTTTCGAGCATATTCTCAAACATGTTTCGTGTCACTCTGTAACTTAGAAGTTTAAGTCACTATATAGATGGGTACATATCTATACTCGTACTTAGTCTTAGGAGTTTCAATTCAAAGATTTAAAATTCATCTAAATATCGATTACGTTATGCGTTATATTTATTTCATTCAGTTTATATTAAAAAATATTTTTTGTCCAACCTATTTAGACACATAATATATCAAGAGTTGACTCCTCTAGTTAAACTTATTTTAACACCTTATTTATTTATTGTAGAAAAAAAAATAACATAATGAAGTGAGAAACACCGAAGTGGGACATGGTGTGAGTTATCACAACTAGGATAGGTCCCACGTAATTTTTTTTTTTATTTAATATGATTGCAGTATTTTATGTAGTGTTTATTTTAGCCGCAAGGATGATGTTATATATTTTAACTGTTAGTTTTTTGGAAAAAAAATGGTTATTTCCCTTTCAAGTTTTAGGGATGAAAAGCTAAAGGAATCAAATAAACAAGTAATTATAGAATTAAATGAAATAACTTAGGTTCATTCGAATTTCTTTTCTTAGAATTCCAGATTTTATTTTGACGCAACATTGATTATAAACAAAAGATTAATGTCGTGTCCTTCAACTTACTATTCTACGATTTCTCCTGCAATTTTATAGAAAAAGTTCAATGAAAAAAAAAAACATTTTGAAAGATTGCATTTAATATTTACCATCGAAGGTGGTAGAAGATGTATAAGAAAGAGGTGTAGAGTTTAGAATTTAGAATTACTCAATGCACAAGCATCTATGTTACTCTTGTATTTAAATATACAGGAAATTCAATATTAATTTTTTACACAAAATTCTTGTAACAATAAAAAAAAAACACATTTTAACTAGAGTTCGGTGTGTCAATTCAATTTACAATCATTTTGCATAAGCTCACAATTAAATAGGCTCAACTGGGTATTCCATTGACGCTGGGACTAAATAATTAAGCCTATAAAATAAGTAATATTTACATTGTTCTTGCGGTTAAAAATTATTATAGAAAAATTTGCATGAAAATTATATAAACTCAATTAAGCATGCCACTTTTTTTCCTATTTAGTAATGGACAAATATTTACCAAAAAAAAGAAATCCATCACCGAAATATCCAATATGATGTAAAAAACGGTCAATATCTTCTGCATCAATCAAAAATAAATAACCAAATATACGTACATAAATATAATCAAATGTTCACATTCAAAAATTCCAAGCATTTAGTAGTATTGATGTAAACGAGGCGGGTAGGATACGGGTAGCAGTTCTCTTGTACCCTACTTGTTGGATAAATATTTGTTCCGTACTCGTACCTATATCTATTGGGTATCCGTTATGCGGGTACCCGCCTATTTTTTTCATATCTACGAGTATCCACGGGTACTCGCGAATATTTACAAAATTATTTAAAAAATAAATATTTAATAATAAATTAAAATTAAATTAAATAAAATACATCATTGTCATAGATTTTAAATAAAGTTCAAATAAACTCAATTTCATACAAGTCCAAATAATTATCAAAATAATGTTCAACACAATGAAAATTCTTTAATTAGTGTTTTGATCAACAAGTCCACTTTCTCTTATGGATTCCTAGAAAATAAACAAATAATAAACATCAATTGTCACGTGCCAAGTATTCTTATTTTGATTTCATCATTTGACAACAAGCATACTATAAACGTCACTGTCTATATAGTTATATAGGGTTTTGGATATATGTCCAATTTCAAAGAAAGAAAAGAGAAGAATGCCAAGGAGTGTACTTGGATAAAGACAATGTAGCAATACTTGAAGTTGGAAGAATGAAGACAAAAGACAAGATAAGATGTGCATATATATATATATATATATATATATATATATATATATATATATATATATATATATATATATATATATATATGATGATGATATTTTTGTGAATTAAAGTTTAACAGATACGGGTATTCACAGGTACAGATACTATGATACCCGTACCCGCTCCGTTAACATGCGGGTATAAAAAATACTCGTACCCGCAGGTAGCGGGTATCAATTTTTAATATTCATTTCCTACCCGTTGCGAGTTTTATCTGCAAATACTCACGGGTACGGATTTTTTTGACATACCTAATTACTAGTTTAGGTTTTTTTTCTTTATTTGTTAAATAATCAGTTAATATAACATATAGTTAAAGGGGCTAATTCTCAAATATGGAAATCATTTTTCTTGATGGATAAAATAAGTATAATTTAAATGAATTAATATCTAATTTTGACTCAAATTATTGGTAAATTAAATTGATTAATGAGTTGATTACGGAAGAATTTTCGACTCTCGTAACATTAATAGAAGGTTATTGAGGAGAGAATTTATTAGGTAAATACAACACATCAATCGAAAGAGTTGAGTTAAATCTATATATAAAAAATTAATTCTATTTTTAATTTAAAATCATAAAATGATAAATTTATAGTTTTTTATGTTCAAATTTCTAATTCTAATAACCTAATATAACACTTATACTCATATTTAAATTTCCAATGATATTTTAAAATTTTGAATCATGATAAATGTTAAGCAGATGAACAAATTCTTCGAATCCAACTGAGATAGAACTTACACGATCAATATTTGTATCATTGGATCAGCATTTTAAAAAATTGGCACCATTAATCTAATTAAAATTTTTATATTATTTTTGAAATCAAATATAAGAAATTGACATCATAACTTTAAAGCGATAAGTTTATAAATCTTAAATTTTATATGATGTTCAATTTTCTTTTTTTTACTCAATATAAAATTTAAATTCATATTTAAATTCTCGACAAAGAATTATGTGAGATTCTGGACCGAAGATTATTTCTATTTTTTTTATCTTATTAGATGAAAACAATGGAGTGAGTTTTTTCATTATTCTTTGATAGCATATAAAATGTATAAAAATAAGAATAGTAAAAAACATTTTGGTAGAAAATAATGGACGTAGGAGTGATACCTTTTGGGATGATGGACGGTGCAGCGGGGACCCCAATGGTTCAGTTTTCTTGAGCCCTCACAATGACTACGCAGTGACAGAGTATCACGGACGGTCCTATCAACTTGCATCGGAAAAAGAGAACCTCAAACACTGTCCCACACTACATTACATCCTACACTTCTCTATTGACCCCACAACACACATGCACCATTTTTCTCTTTCTCTTTCTCTTTCTCTCTGTTACCACAGTCTCTCGCATGCCAAAACCCTACCCTCACTCTAATTATGGCTTAATCATTCACTACCAACTAAAGCCTCTTATAAAGGTAAGTAACTTTTTTCTGTTACCCTCCTTCTCACCAACACCATCATTTTAACCTTCATTTCTTCCATCTCACGTGCACCACAACACAACCCTTTTCATACCTATTACTAATAATACTATTTCTCTACCAAAGAGTCAACCTTTGTATATAAACTAACTCTATTATTCACTTTTACCAAACCAGGTACACTGCCACCTTTAAAATTTTCGCCTTTTATTTTAAGGACATTGTGCTTATATTTTATATGTTTTTCGCTTTTTATCTATTTCACTTGCTATACCTAAGGCAGAGGAAATGCAAAACACACATTCTTCTACGGATGTGCATGTGGTTGTATCTCTGTTCTGAGAAAGTTCTGGTCTGTTTTGTGTATCTGTGGCTGAAAGAGTGTGTGTGTGGTTACGTGGTGGCCCATTCTAATTTATGACTGTGTCACTTTGAGAATGCCAGTAAATGAGTTATTAAGCAAGAGGGTACGCGTAAAACCAAACACAGTAAACACCAAGTGAAAGGAGAGAGAGAGGAAGAGGGTGACGCCAGAAACAGAGCCGACATATATTTGTATAACTTTCTTTCAGAGAAAAGATTTTGGGTATGTCATAAGATATTATATCTATAACTTTATCTTATGAATTATAGTTAATATAAATACTACTATGAAACATTTTTTATACAAAACAAAAACAAGTAGGTAACGTGAGAGGAGAGTGTGACTAAGGAGTTGTAAAGAGAAAACAGATACAAAATGTGTATAAACAATAGTATAACACTCTCGTTATATATATATATATATATATATATATATATATATATATATATATATATATATATATATATATATATATATATATATATATAGTATCATCATGTCATAGTCTTTGTTATATCTTTCAAATGTTAAAGAAATAAAAAATAAGGGTGCAGACACCAGTTGGAAGCTCTTACACAAGTGTGTGCATATATATAATATTTTTGTTGGGGTTAAATATATTTTATCCGATTCAAGTTTCGTCTATGGCTTTTTCTTGTCCTTGGGCCGAATAATCACATGAAGCCAGCCACTCCCTCTTACAGAATATGGTGGTAACCTCCAAAAAACACTTATATTATATTTCTTGGCTTTATAGCTATTCTAACATCCCTTGTTTTCTTCCATGTACTGTCTGAAACCTATGAAACTTAGCTGTTTGCTTCTACTTTGCTAGAAAGCAAAACCACTCCACAATATAGCTTCACTACTCCCCTTTTACCAATATGCAAATGATACCCAGTGACCCCTTTTCACTTTCCACTACTCTCCCAGGGCTTCCCAATGAACAAAACACAAACCCTAACCCTAATCCTCCTCCTCCACTCACCAAGAAGAAGAGAAATCTTCCAGGAACACCAGGTAATATAAAACCTCTAATTCTTATCAAACAGATTGGTTTAATTTATTTTTAATTTGGACTGGATTATGCAGATCCAGATGCTGAGGTTATTGCTCTTTCACCCAAGACTCTCATGGCCACCAACCGTTTCATCTGTGAAATATGCAACAAAGGGTTCCAGAGGGACCAGAACCTTCAGCTTCATAGGAGGGGTCACAACCTTCCATGGAAGCTACGACAGAGGTCAAACAAAGAGGTTCGGAAGAAGGTATATATCTGTCCAGAGAAGACCTGTGTCCACCACCACGCCGCCAGGGCTCTCGGAGACCTCACCGGAATAAAAAAGCACTATAGCAGAAAACACGGTGAGAAGAAGTGGAAGTGTGAAAAGTGCTCCAAAAAATACGCAGTTCAATCTGATTGGAAAGCTCACACCAAAACCTGTGGCACCAGAGAGTATAAGTGCGACTGTGGCACCCTCTTCTCCAGGTAATTGACTAATTCATGCAACTTCCTAATGAATAGTCACATGTTGATTTGATTCATATGATTTAAAAACTTCTCGTAAGTAGACATAAATTAATTCCCAGTTGCAAAGTCACGTAAAAATCTACCTCTATTCTCGTTTATTAGTAGTATAACTTACTTTTTACTGGTGTGTGCTTTTTTGAGATGGAATACATGCTCACTCTACATGTATAAGGCTTTTTCGTTTGGTGGTGCATTGAGTTTGAGATTTAATGTGTGATTATTGTGTAAGTATGGTTGAAATGATTAGATAATTAATGGGGAATTTTCACTGAACTTTGCACAGGAAAGACAGCTTTATTACTCACAGGGCTTTCTGCGATGCCTTAGCCGAAGAGAGTTCGAGACTTTCCTCAGTAGCTACCAGTAGTCTAAATTTCAAGAGCGAAGATGCAAGTGTGATGAATGCACAAGCTGGTTTGTCGTCACGTGGATTAATCACTGGTCAGGGAATGCAGAGTGTTCCACACTTTGGTCCACACGGGTTTCGTTTAATGGGGATGGGTGCAGACCAACAAAGACCAAACTTGTCACTGTGGTTGAATCAGGGACATCACATTAATAACCCACTTGATGTGCCATCATCAAGTTCCTCAGGTTTGCCCGAGGTTGTGCAAATGGCACAAGCTACTGGTTCTTCTTCTTCAGTATTCTCAAATTTCGGAACCAATTCAAAGGGAGAAGGTGGAGCTTCAGATTTGGCATCAATTTATTCTGAGAGTCAAAACAAGAACTCGATCTCAGCTTCCCCAATGTCAGCCACTGCCCTTCTGCAGAAGGCAGCACAAATGGGTTCCACCAGAAGCACCAACCCTTCAATTTTCAGTGGCAGTTTTGGAGTGATGAGCTCATCCTCAACCCAAACTACCACTCTCAATAATACCAATGCAAACCAAAGCAGTGACCAGCTCAACCAAGTGTTTCAGAACATGAACCAACAGCAAAATTTCAATGGAACAAGCAGCAGTGCAACTATGTTAGGCCATTCTACTAACTTTCCCTCATTGACACATCCATCAAACAGTTTTGATCAGTTTCTGATGCAAAACAACGTGGAAGCAACTCAGATAAACCTCCATCCAGGCTCAAACACAGTGGAACATAACTTGACGAGAGATTTTCTTGGCATGAACAGAAATGGAGGTGGACATCCATTTCTACCTCAAGAGCTTGCAAAGTTTGCTTCCTTAGGGTCATCAATGGGTTTGAACCAATTCACTGCAGGCCATCAATGAAGTCCTTTCTGACTATAACTCATATGACATATCTAGTGGTCCCAATTGAGTACAGTGAAAATTATTGGGAATTGTTGGTGAAGCTTAAGACCAGTTTAGAGCGATTTTGTGATCAGATATGGTTCTGTGTATTGTCAGCGGTTCTGAGGGTAGTAGGGACCCACTGCATGTTTGAGATGAAAGAAGGAACAGCGAGTTCCCCTAGCAGTGCATGTTCTCTAAGTAGTAGTTGTTGTTGTTGGTTTGTCTTCTGTCTTAACCTTGTTATCGTTTTTGGCTTCTCTTCCTCGAGAGAAGCGGAAGATATAAAGTAATCATAAAACAACTACAAAAATATGAACAATGTAGAAAAATTATTAAAAAAATACTAGAACTGCGTAGTGTTTGGTTAGTACAACTATTACTGTTGACCTTCGGTCAAATTTCGGTTCCTGAACAACCCTACATGCCATGGGTTAATGAGAAAAACAAAAATTATCATTACATAACGAGAAAGTTGAATAGTTTGCGTATTGAAATTATTATATCAATGAATAAGTCTAGCCAACTTTACGTGTTTTTATAGTAGTAATCATAATATTATAATAATGACGATCAAGGGAAGTTCACGAGCATTTTTGACGTTTTTTATCAAGTGCTGGTAGCTAGAAGTGGTTTGAAATAGCCAGAATCTAGATGCTATAGGCTATCTTTTTCATAGAGACTAGTTATGATGACTAAATCTGTAGCTAGAGGTGAAAGTTTTTGTTTGATTTTCGTCGAGTAAGTGTATATATTTATTGAATTAAAGGCTATGTTTTATTGGCACTAGCTTTCAGGTCAAACTTCTTAATTTGGTGGCATACTGAATTAAAAAACAGTCTATGTGGTTGCTACTTGCTTCTCTGCATTTATGGAAACTTTTAAGTGTGCCCTAGACCAGTTCAGATGTTTGGAAATCATCCATGGCGGATCCAAACGTACATAACCCATGCATGTAGAAAAAAAAAATTGCCAGAATAACTATTGCCAAAGTTTCCTGTTAGGTTTTCCACTAACAAATGAAAGAAGACAAATTTTATTCAGTATCAGACACACATGTTATAAGGTTTTAATTTAGTGAAAATTTACAATGGAATGAAACAATAGATGAATATTGAATAAGTAATTTGATTAGGGTAAAACATATATACTAAATATATATATATATATATATATAAATATATATATATATATATATATATATATATATATTGTTAATTTTAGGAATCCAAATATGAGTCTAAGTCTCACATATAAAAATGAGAAAGTAGAGCATTATATAAAAATAAAGACCCATTGACTCAAGATTTTGGGTTGAGAGTGGTGTCAATACCTTATGTAATTGGGCAGGTCTCATTGATATTTGTTCTTCTCGGTAAAATCCTCTTTATAAACCTCCTAATAGTTAACATACACTATTATTGTCTAACACGATTATTATCTTTCTAAACATGAAAAATTCCTTTTTCAACAAAAAAATTAGGCTTTTATTTTTATTATTCAGTGAAAGTGTTATTTGGTGTCGATTTTTCTACAATATAACAAATGTAAACAATTACATACACTTCTCTATATGCGTCATTTGGTTGAACTAGATTATTTATTTTTTTCTGATGAATATTACATATAAAATATGCCAATAAACAGTAAATGAGTGCTTTAGTTTTGGGGTGTTTATTAAAGACGTTTCTCATCATACCCCTATATATTGTAGGACCTTATAGAAATGTTGTACTTGCGTTCATTGCAAAACAGTGTTTGAATTTTCAATACTTTTCTCCGTCCATATTTTTTAAGGTATTAAAAGGGAAAGATTTTTGCATAAAAAATGATATTATAGTTATTGTCAAGTCCAACCGCCAATTGGTGGTTCATGTAAGTCCCCTACCAGCTATGTTTGAGTAACATGATTCTTAACATGTACGAAAAGAATTATATATATATATATATATATATATATATATATATATATATATATATATATATATATATATATAATATATATATATATATATATAAAAGTTTAAAAATAAAATAAATATTATTAAAATATTATTATTTTAAATTATTATGTAAATATGTTTTCAAAAGGTTAAAATATAGTCTCAAAAAGCAGATTAATTTAATTTGTGGAAAGTACTTGAGTCGGGTCCACCAAAATTCTTTCAAGTTTGGACTTCCTGTACTAACAGTGGTTTTGCCTAATAACTTTTACAATATTTACTTTACAAAGACCGAGAAATACCGTAAAAAGTAAATTACAATGTAGGACTTGAAATTATATCTCGCCAATTCAATATATTAACTTTTTAAACTTAAAAAATAAAATAAATTTATTTGGTTTCTTTTAAGTTCAAAATATTATTATTTTTGGGACTTAAATTAAATCTTATAATGTTAATAATTTATTATATTTTTTTAGTTTCAAATGGAATTATCCAATTGTGTCTAGATGAATCAATTAGAATAATTTATAACTAAATAGTATAAGGTTGGATTGAATTGCACAACATAAATTAAATTAGATTGCTTTTGGCATGATATGTAACTATGTTTAACCTGCAAGTCAAATACACTCACATCACTGTACACTTTTGAGAGACTGGTTGTAGAAAGTTAATTATAATTTCAAAAACAATAAAGTGATATATATATATATATATATATATATACTTTTAGAATTTATCAAATAAATATATTTAATAATTATAATTAATTTTATTTATGTGACTTAAATATAAAATAAATATTTTTATATTTTTTATTTTGAATTTTTAACTTTTTAATTTTGTATACATTAAAGATAGACTGATCGCGGTTTTTTTTTTGTTTTGTAAGAATGACATTTTCAAAATACTTTGGTTTTTATTATTATTATTTTCAAAGTTAAATAAAAATGATTTATATACTAGTTATATACACATAATTTTTAGTTTATTAATAATAAATAAATAGTTTATATACTAACATTATAAAAGTTTTTGACATTGTCACTCAAGTACAAATGTAATTATTTAATCAATAATAAGTTTTAATCTACTAATAGTGGGAAATGAATTGAAAATTATTTAACAGAAAGAAAAAGATAAAAACATAAAAGAGAGGTATTTTGGAATACCTCATTTTTCTCTTCTTTTTCTCTCTTCTTCTCTCTCTGCGCTAGTTTCGAACCAAGGACTTGTAGCTTAGAAATATTGATTCAAACCATCAAATCACTTGGGAAACCGGCAAAGTCAGTAGCAGAAAAATAGAATTTATTAAGTTTTATATGATTCTTACGTTGATATTCATTTAAAACCTTTGTAAAGCAATTGTGAAATGTTACAACAAAAAATAAATAAAAATGTTTGAGAACCGATAAAAATGATAGAATACTCAAAATTAATGAGACGTTAATTTGGATGTTGCAACCAAATATTTTAAAATTATTTATAAACCATTTAAGAGAAGTTTGTACGGTAGAAACTTTTTAATAAAGAAAGAATATGACTTGTAAGAATCAGAAATTCTGAAAATTATAATTCATATAAACGATTAAAGTTTATTTAAAGTATTTGTATTAAAATTATTAAGTTAACTATCAATTTATTTTACTGTCTTGTAATTAAGTTTGACGAACCCAAATATGTTTAAAAAGATATTTTACTAATTTAATTAATAAATATGTATTATTTTTTAAAATTTTAAATTACAATTACATAATAATATATTTTTATTTAAAAAATTTGCATTTTATTTATATAATTATGCTTTGTATGTCTTCTTGCATTTATAATATACTGTATTAAATAGTTATAAGAAAAACTTGTAATTTAATAAGCTAATTTATTAATTTAGGAATCATAAGTTATTAATTTTGAAAAAAACTTATAAAAAGTTATCAACCAACCTATCACTTCACTTAATTTTGTGAAACAATTAATAATTTAATAATTTAATAATTTTTTTATCTTTGTAAAAAATTTGACAAATTATTTCAGGTTTCAAATCAATAAAGCATATCTTTAAAGTCGAGAAAACACTTATAAGAAATCTTTAAAGATTTAAATACTCCGATAGTCGTATTTTGATAGGAGTGTAATAATTTGATTTTCACTTTTTAAAAAATTAATTGTGTCTCAATTTTTTAAAAAGTGTTTCAATTAGACATCTTTCTAATAAAAATTACTAATGATATGCCACGTGTTAATTTATGATTTTTCTTAATTTTTTAAAAATTTTCAAAGATTTTGTTGTTACATATATATCAGGTACCTAGTGTGACACAAGACATTGTCAATATCACGTGATATGTCTTTGTGATTCAATATATTATTTGTATAAAATGTTATATTGATATTTTTTTATTAGAAGTGACTTTTTAGTAAATTACATTATTGTTGTATATTATTATCTCATGTTTTGTTAATCACCCAATTTTTTTTTCTTCAAAATATAACAACATTGTCTCTCTTCGATTTGAGACCAAATATATTATTTTTATGAATATTATACTAATATTTTGTATTAAAAACAATTTTTAACATATTACATTATTGTATAGTATTAACCCGTTGTTGTTAATCATGTCTTTTATCATTAAATTTTAATATAAATATTAGTACTTAATTTTACAAAAATATTTATACTTAATTAGTTTTAATCTTATAAAAAAATGGATTAAAAAAACTTATTTCAACTATTACAAAAATTAGAATAAAATTGAATCAAAGGGGTATAACAGAGACTAAAGTGGATCAAAGAGGCATATCTAGGAACTAAATTGAAATCAAGCCAATAATATTTGGCAATGACACTAACATGTGATATTGCTCCTGCCAGGGACATGAAACGTGACAATAAAATTCCTTGCAAAAAATCAAAAAGTAAAAAAAAATAACACATATTAACATGTGTTTTTAAATGATCTAATTGAGACACTTTTTTCAAAACTTGAAACGCAATTGAAAATTTTTAAAAAACAAAGACTAAATTAACATACTCATATTAAAGTAGGAACAATATGAATAATCAAATCATCTTTAGCTTTTTTAAATTTTTAAAGATAGATTAAAATTATTGAAATGAAAAAAAAAAACTAAATTAAACTGAAGACATTAAGATATTGAAAAACTTTAGAAAACAAATGAAGACAAATTTAATTTGAAAAGGACTCAATGGGTAAAACTAATCAAACTAGCTTGATAAGACTACTCAACAAGATTTACCAAAGCAATCAAGCTATCACAGTCATAAAACTCACACAAAAAGTTGTTAGGTATATAAATATCCCTCATAGTTAGTTCAACTTACTATAATATGTGTTGATAGGTTTCAAATAGTAAATTGTCTCCAACTTTCAACTTGAGAGATTCTTCTAGAAATTTCACTTGAATGTTCACCACTCTCTATCTCTATGTACACAACTGACAAGTTGGTTTCATAGACGAACCTACCTACGACGAATATGTTGCCAAGCCCCTTCATATGGTCAACCCTATCACCTTCTCCTCGATCTGACCCACAACTTGTTCTCTGACGATGCTTGCTCCGACGACAACTCATAGTGACATACCAAAACAATGGTATGAGCAACACCAACAACAAACAAATGTGCAACGTGTGAGGAACAATTAAAACATATTGCTTTTTGAACCCATAATTGGAGTGAATTTGAATATGACATTTTAGGGTTCAATAACTTACCTTTTCACAATAATGAAATAACAAAGGAATACAATCGCAACAGAAATTGTGATAATTCAAGATATGACAGTAAAGTTGGCGAGAATGTAAGTTGAGAGAAGGAGCTTGAGTTATGAGCTTCTTAAAGAATAACACATAGAGGAGAAGCAAAATGCTTAGAGAGAATGTGAGTAAAGAATTCAAATGTACTATGATGAGTATAGAATTAACATATATGATAAACATATACTTTAACCGGTCACTCAATGACTGACATAATAACTTCTTTCTCTAATTACAATTGTGTCACCACACAAGTCCACTATATTAATTCATACTAAATTCAACCTTTATTACAAAAATAATACATGTCAACTTATTATGAAAGGTCCACCAATATCAGTCCAGTCATAAGAGTTTGTAACATCCCACAATTTAAATTTGAAGTAATACAATATTTATTTAAATCGATTTACATCATTCTTTATTCATTTAAAGAGGACAATTCTTCCATTCAATTGATTTAAGATAAATAAATAGGTCTTTTCAAGATTTTTCTTACTCAAAGCTAAATTTAAAACGAGAATGCCCTCTCATACTCTATCCTGTTTCATGTGTTGAATCAGAAAAGAGAGGTATTTTAAAATACCTCAATTAACGGTCATATATTTTCCCAATTCAAGGTGTGAGGTTCGATCCCAGGACATGCAAATGGAAAATTAATCTTTCACCATCAGAACCTTAAATAACTCACATTCACTTATATACAAATTTTATATTATAGAAGCGCAATCACGATTTTTGCCATACAAAACTTATTCTACAATTATGTTTCTCTTCTAAATTAAAAGATTTATCATTAATAAGATGTTAATTATTTATATACAAGATTATGATATTATCTTAAATTTAATATTTATAATTTTTTTTCTTAAATATTGTTTATTTTTTTTATCAATATGAAACTCGTAATTTATATTTAAAATTCTAATAATTACTTTTCCTCTATATTTTTTACACACATTTTATAAGAGTGCATGAAAGTTTCTTAGGCATCTCATGTTTTCCTCTTTATTCTGTTAGGCAGTTCAATAATTTATGTGTTGCTATACAACTCAAAAGCAGCTGAATTTCTTCACAACCAAATAATTCTCAAGATAAAGCAAGTCAATGAAACTTGATTTAATATTTTACTGAATATAAAATTTCAACAAAGTAGTCCAAACAGAAAAAATAATACTGATTACAATAAATCATAACAATTATAGATTATTAAAATACTATAATTTTGGTTATTCTTCCAAATACACCTAAGTCTAAAAAAATTGATTATCTTCTTGGTTTTTTCACCATGGATTAAAATTTTGGACCATTAAAATACAACTTATTATTTTGGTTCAGAAATTTACTTAATTTAAAATATTCAAACCAACACCAGAGGCAGTTTTATTCACAACTACATAGATGCTTGGCGGTTTTATTTTAATAAATTGTTGTTCGGCGTATGGATAGTCTGGCCCAATTTGTTTTTGAACCAATGGTCTGGCCCAATATTTCAAATTAATTGTTGTCTTAAATCAAAGTTGCCTTTCTATTAATCCAAAACCACTTTTCATTCCCTCTATAGAAAAAAAGAACACATTATAGTTGCAATTATAATGTTTATTTATACACATATATGGAGGTTTTTAATAGTTTACTAAATTAGTATTTTATTTTATGCACTCAAAATAAAATTTTATTTTATATAAATTAAATTCAGTATAAGTAATACATCTAAAAATAAAAAATATATTACAGATTTGTGAGAGATAGTTTATACCATGGTATAATATTATTTGTAATAAGTGATATATTTCTGAACAATATTGAAATTAAATTAAAATAGACAAGAGGTTATTTTTTAAAAAGGTTATGACTAAAGAAGTATTTAAAAAAACTAACAACTACAGAAATATTGAGATTATATTTTTGTTATCTATCTGTGTATATGGTTTAAATTATGAAAGGTCGTTATTTATCAGAAAAACCATTTTATCATGATATATATATATATATATATATATATATATATATATATATATATATATATATATATATATATATATATATATATATATATAATCTTCAAAATTACATTTTCCAGAGATATAAAATATATTCTCTTGTGTTTTTTATATCATTTGAACAATTTAGTTTGACTTTCTATATCTTACAATATTTAAAATTTGTATTAATTTTAATTATAATTCAAAATTTACTGTTTAATTAAAAAAATTTAAAATTAAATATACACAATATTAATTATTTATAATAGATTTAAAATATATTCGATATTTCAACAATATTTTTTACCAAGATTTAATGATGTTGTCACTTATATATTTTTAAATATTTATTCACCATAAAGCTAATTTAAGTAAAATAAATATTTATTCAAGTCATACATATGGTAAAATACTATTAGTATAAAGAAATCTTCTGACATAGATAAGATAACAACTACTATCATGAATTTAATATATCTAAAAGTATTTATTTGTTTTAAAATTGAATTTTATGTAACTTATATATTAAAATATGTATTTATTATGAATATTAATATTAATTATATAAAATTAAATATTTCTTTCAAAAGTAATGTTTAATGTTTAATAATGAAAATGACGACAGGGAGTTTAGTTTAAAACTGAACAAAATGACGTGTCAGATATTTATTGGTCTACATTTGGCATCAGAAGTTTCATAAGGGGAAGGGTGTCGAAATCCACGTGTGAAGCGTCTATTGGATAAACCACGTGGCGTGACATGTATGTAGTGGTAGCCCAAAATATTAAGAAATTTACGAAAACCCCCCTCCCTCTGTTTCAAGTATTGCAGTTTATAGTTTTAGTTTTAGTTTATGTTACAAAACTTAAAAATAAAATAATAAGCTGCTTGTGGTGATTCTTGGAACAGTGTCCTCTGTGCGAATGTGGAAAACAACCAAGGATTCCAAAAACTAAGAGGAAGAGGAAGATCACAATGTTCAATGTTATCGGTTTTTCGTTATTGACGATGGATTCCGTGGCCTACAGAGGATTGTTCTACACATTCTTCATACTCAATTTCGTTTTGGTCTGCCAACTCATTCTCCTTCACCCTCTCGCTTCCGGTACACCCTGATCTGTCTCTATGGTTCAAATTTCTTTTGAAATTTTCTGTTGCACTTTTTGATTTGATGTTTTTTTCGTTTTCCCCTAGTTCTCGTGAGTTGTGTTATTGCCACAGTTTAAAATTCAAATTTCTTTTGAAATTTTCTGTTGCACGTTTTGATTTGATGTTTTTTTTGTTTTTTTGTTTTTTTTTTCCGTTTTGCCCTAGTTCTCATGAGTTGTGTTGTTGCCACAGTTTAAATTTGTGTATGATATTAGTTTCTGTATTTAACACCTGAGTTATTCCTGTTTTTTAGTATATTTTAATTGTAGATTCTTATGGTTTGCAAAAGAAAAAGTGCATTTTGCAAGACTGCTATTAACCAAGTTACTCATTTTTTCCAAGATATATCAATTTTATCAATAGACGGTGGCATGGTTATTCCACTGTGAATTATGATTTTAGAGCTGTAACTTCATGGAGTTTTTAGTGTAGGGTAGTATCAACATTAGAAACTGAAGTAAATTATTAACAAGATATGTTGTTGTGCGGATGAGAAAATTCAACTGTGATGTTTTCAACCCAACAACAGAATCTTATATATCATAGAGGGATGAGAAAATAGAGATTGTGAAAGAATGTATCTGTGATATTAGATTGAAGTATTGCAACGGTTCTATGTTTAAGTTTGATTACAGTTTGTGTTGCCTTAACATTCTTTGTTTTGGTTCGGATGTGATCAGCTGAAAATGCTGCTGAGTTGTTTGAGCGGGTATCGCAAAGCATAAAAGTGAAACACTATACTGAGGCACTTGATGATCTAAATGCTGCAATAGAAGCAGACCCAACCCTTTCAAAAGCATACCTTTTCAGAGCCTCAGTTCTTCGTCAGATATGCAGGTGTGGTTCATTTGCAATCTTAGATTCATTTACATCTTATATTACATTCCTTGTTAAATACCGCATGAAATAAGCTCATCTTATCACGAAGACAGGGGATACTGTAAAAAATGCTGGTTACTGAAGTGTGTTTCCTCGAGTATTTTTTATGCACATTCAAAGTGGTTTTAAGACTGTTTTATTTATTTAATTTAATGCTGACTTGTTCAAAATTATTTTTATTCCACTTTCCTTTTGTTACGAGGGAGGGGGAGAGTATACCCCAAACCTTCTTATTATCAATCAAGAATTATGAAAAACAGCAGTACTGTACTCCTTTCTGCTGCATTCCTTCCTAAAGTTAGCAGAGACATAATAAGGGCCTTCGTTCAAACTCTGTTTCAGAAAATGACGATCATATGACTCTTTCGTCTCTTCTCCTCACCTCCTATCTCTAATCTACCCCTCATCCCAAGTCTCTCAAACTCCTAATTAAGAAGTTATATCATTCAGGTGCTTTTTGGCTAATGTAGATATGAGCAATCCGAGAGGAGCTACAAACAGTTTCTGGAGTTGAAGCCTGGAGATTCAGCTGCAGAAAAGGAACTCTCTCAACTATTGCAGGCTCAAAGTGCCCTAGAAACAGCTCAGTCCCTCTATGATTTGGGCAACTTCTCAAAATCCTTGGACTTTATTGATAAAGTTGTTCTTGTTTTCTCTCCAGATTGCACTAAGGTAACTGTTTCATTCTCTTGTAGTTTTATAAATGTACTTTCTGTTTTTGTGTCTGAGTAGTTACAGTATATAGTCTTAAAGTGAATGTATAAATAGGCATTGGGTTTGTTCTGGCATTTGGTTTGTGGAACCAACATGTTAACTCTATGTGCATTTTTTTATGCAGGCCAAGCTTCTTAAAGTGAAGGTGTTAATAGCTGATAAAGACTATGAGGGTGCCATTGCTGAGTCTGGGTTTCTTCTCAAGGAAGATGAAAATAATTTAGAGGCATTGTTGTTACGTGGTCGTGCATATTATTATTTAGCTGATCATGATGTTGCCACGAGGTGTGTCTTGTGGAAATATTGTTAAATTTGTATGGTATTCCTCTAATATTTTTTTTATATAATATATCTTATATGTGAGTATATTTTCAGGCATTTTCAGAAAGGTCTTCGCTCAGATCCAGAGCACAGTGAACTGAAAAAAGCATATTTTCGATTGAAAAATCTACTGAAGAAGAGTAAAAGTGTAAGGCCTTGTATATTGTGGATTTTTTTTTTATTTTATTTTTTTTTTACATTTCACCTCGAGTCTATTTTTCTTTTTTCTTTCTTTTGGTTGTTAAAGAATGGTTGGTTTCCTTTTATTTCAATGTGAAAGGCTGAAGATAATGCGAGTAAGGGTAAACTACGTGTGTCAGTGGAAGAATTCAAAGTTGCTCTTGCTGTAGACCCAGACCATCTTGCGCACAATGTACATCTTCATCTTGGCTTATGTAAAGTGCTAGTCAAGCTTGGCAGAGGAAAAGATGCCTTGGAAAGTTGTAGTGAAGCTCTTAAGATCAATGAGGAACTTGTTGAAGCTCTTGTTCAGGTATGCTATGAACATCATTGCCCTTTTGTTTTGTTTTTTACTTTTAGCAGTACTGTTTGGCTACAATCTGCTAGCAATTTGTCTCTTAATTTTTTTATTGTTGTGTTGTGTAATGGGACAAGTACGTGATTACAGTAAGATAACTGTGGTGTACCTTGCTCTTGTTGTAATTTTTTACAGAGAGGAGAGGCTAAGCTCTTAGTAGAAGATTGGGAGGGAGCTGTGGATGATATGAAATCAGCTGCTCAAAAATCTCCTCAGGTTTGTTTAAATACATAGTACTCATATAGCATGTTCAAGACCATTAATAAATTAAAACTTTTTGGGATGACTTTTTGTGAGGAACAGATGTTCAATGTTGAATTCCCTTGAAAATGATACAAAAAACATACTCATCCTACCAGTGTTTGATATTGCTGTGATTTGAAAGTTTTCAAGTTTCGACAGTTCTTTGATCGTGACATCATATAAGATTCACTAATACTGTAATGCCTTAATATTTCTGTGCGTTTGGTAATGGTTTGTCTGTAACTGCAGGATATGAGTATCCGTGAAGCATTAATGAGGGCGGAGAAAGCTTTAAAGATAAGCAAACGTAAGGATCACTACAAGACTTTGGGAATTTCTAAAACTGCTTCTGCTGCTGATATAAAACGTGCCTACAAGAAACTAGCCTTACAATGGCACCCAGATAAGAATGTGGACAAAAGAGAAGAAGCAGAAGCTAAATTCCGAGAAATTGCTGCTGCATATGAGGTGAGACCTATTCTTTTCATATTTTGGTTACCTTACCTTTCTCCTACAGTATTTAACGGGGACTCACGGATCATTGTTGAATGGGAATTGCTAACAACACATTCCTTTTTAACACATGTTTTGATATTAGTGAAATTTAACTGGGATCAATTAAATTTTGTCTTATTCTTAGTTTGGTGGGACTTGTACCAAGTTCACCCAACAAGTGTGTTGAAAGGACTCTGCAATAACTGGTTGTTGCAATTTGTTTTAGGTTCTGAGCGATGAAGACAAACGTGTAAGATATGACAGGGGGGAGGACCTTGAAGAGATGGGAGGTGGCGGCGGCGGTGGTTTCAACCCTTTTGGTGGTGGGGGCCAGCAGTTTACCTTTAACTTTGAGGGTGGCTTCCCTGGTGGTGGTGGATTTGGAGGGGGCTTTCCTGGAGGGTTTGAATTTCACTTCTGATTGGAAAAGCCTCACCCCTTATTTTTTATGTTCTGAAGGGACCACAACAATTTTATTTAACTAATCCCTTTCTAACAGTTGTTGAGATCAATACGTAGGCCATCCCCATTTACTTGTAAGATAAGAAACATGCTTTAGAGAAATTTTTGCTTTAAGCAGAACTCTTGGGGTTGGCATCATGGAATTGCTTCACAGTTAACACCTTCGCAGTTTTGAGCTACTACTTGAGATCTATTTAGTTGCGAACTTCCAGTTATCTAGTAAAATTTAAAATTGATTAGCTGTTACTGTGGCTGTGGCTCTACAATTTATTCACAATCAAGTTTTTCTTGTTTCAAATTTTCTTTTAATGAACTGAGTCAGTTTAAATATTTTAAATTATTTGTTTTTAAAATATTGTGTTTGGATTAAACAATTGATTTTTTTAAATATTTTACTTAGTACAAAATACAAAGAACATTTAATATTAAAATATACAATAATTAAAAAAAATGCAGTCAATAATAGTATTTAGTTAATATTTGAATAGAAGTTTTGAAAAATTTTAGTTGAGTTATTTTTAGTGAAGATTTTTTAGTTTTGGAAGATATTAACGAAAGGTTTTTTCATTGATGTTGATTAAGGTTATTGCTCGTTAGTTACATAGGTTTTTGTAATGAGAGTTTTTTTTTTTTCTTTTTTACTTAATTAACTAGATATTTTTGTCAACTTTTGCTATAAATATTAATTAAAATAATTTTTTTAGTTGATATTGATTAAAATAATTCTGTATTCATATTTTTTTTTACTGACATTAACTAAAAATGCATTTCGCGCATCTAGGAAATCTAATATAATGTTGAACTAGTTTATATTAAAAAAAAACTCCGAAAACTCCTATTTTAACCTCACTAACAGAGACTATATGTGAAAGACAATAAAATATAAAGTGTTTCAAATTCTTACTTCCAAAATAAAATTTGAAAATGTATAACTTTAGATAATGAAATTACCTTCATATTTTTTAATTAATTTTAATTTTCTGTTCTCAAATAATATATTTTATCATAAAATATTTCTAATTTTTTTATAAAAATATTTAATTGCTTGATCAAACATTTATGTCATTCTTATTAGACACCTCTTCCATTTAATCTTAATTTTTGGTATCATTTACCCCAAATATTTGTTGTTATATTTTTCTCCTTTTCTGTCTACCTGTCTTGGGGAGTGTGTTATCATTCTTATGCGTTTTTTTTGTTTAACTATCAGATAAGGTGTCCTTTTCATTTCTTATTAATCAATATAATAACTCCAAAAAATATAAAAAATAGTTAAATAAATGATGATGAACACGTGGAAGTGAAAATAAAGCAAATGTGTCATGTTGCATAAAGTAAGAAGAACATCTTACATTAATTAAAATCTATCAAAAACTTAAAAATAGGAAAGAAATTCATTAATAAGACTAACCAAATTTTATGATTTTAATGAATTTCAATTAGTGAAAGAAATGGATTAAATAATATGTTCTAAGTTTTTTTAATAGGCACAAAATCAACTAATTACTATAATTGACCTATTTTTATCACATTAACGTTAAAGAAAATCTTAATACAATCCTTTATACTTTTCCATTGTATATAACTAAGATATTTTGAACACCATCTCCCAAAAAGTGTGATGACATTTGAAAGATACAGTTGTTTAGCATAATTGTGACCATGGTTAAAAGTTACAAACTTTTTATTTATTTTTCTTGTAGAAGTGCATGATGAGATAGGAACAAATATACATTTTAACAATGATAAACAAACAATGGCTCGTCCCAAATTAACTGTTTGAGAGAAAGAACAAATCATTTATATTGAACCCAAAATTTTTTAACATCTTAGCAACAACACCACACAAGATCTGCATCTCGATCATCGTCATCATCGATCAATCAACCCAAACTTGCTTCAGGGAAAAAAAAAATTAAAACAGGAACATGAAAAATGAGGCATCCTGGGACTTACATTCAGAAACAAGAAACGGCAATAACTGCAACAACAAAGGTAACAACTTCAACTGTTTTCCTTTTCAAACTCACTGCACTGGAAGCATCAGCGGACGAGTCGGAAGACCCTGCCGGAGAATCAGCGGCCCCTGCTCGGACATTCTTCTCCGGCTTGGACGGCGCCGGAGCCTCCGCCGGTGCTGCCGCCGGAGCCGTGGAGCCAAAAAGTGCCATAGGAAGAAGCACCTTATCGACCTGATACACCGCGAGCTGGTTATCGCTGAATATAGTGTTGGAAACTGTTGTATCAACCACCCCGGTTGTTAGATTCACTTGGTTCCCGGAGGTGGTGACGTTCAGAGGGTATTCTCCGTCGTCGCTGTTCCCAGCTTGTGTGTGTAAAGGGTTACTTGCGGTTTGGAACTGTGAGATGGAGTAGAGAGTGGGGAGGATGTGGAACTGCACCAGCTGCATCTGGTCTTGCGAGTTTATGGAGTTTAGTGTTCCTGCTTTTAGGCTTGAGAATGCGTTGTCGGTGGGTGCAAACACTGTTATGCCTTGGTTTGAGTTGTTGAGCTGTGAGTTGAGTCTGTCAGCTGTTTGTGTGGCTTTGAGGAGTTTCATGAAGGTTGTGAATTGCCCTGCTTTTTCTAGCACCTGGGTGATGTTGGTGGGTCCTGCTGGTGCTGCTGGTGCTACTTGGGCTGAAATTGTTTGAATGAAGAGAAGAAGGAGGAAATGGAAAAGCTTTGCCATTGCTGTGAAGAAAAAAGCTTAGAAGAAGATTAAGATGGTGGAAGGAAGAGATGTGGTATTGTAATATATACATCAAAGAGAGGGTGCATGGAGATTCCATATTAGGTGAAAGGTTGCAATTAGTATAAGGTGGCAAGAGGCCCTCATGCAATCAATTTTCTTTCCAAAAGCTTGATATTACAGGGAGGGAGAATTGCTTCCTTTGAATGGTCATTTTTTAAGTGGCCTTATCTCTAGTGAATGTGTGAGTTGTTGGTGGTCTGTTAGCAGCTTGATATCGGGTGGAATAGAATGTTTAAGAAAATTCGTTAAGATAGACTCTAACTTGGTTCTGATACCATGTTAGAAATGGGCTTTAAGCTTAATTCAACCCCACAAAATTGACTTGTAAGGTGAGGATTGCACCCACTTATATATTGTGAATTAGTCTTATCTCTAGTCGACGTGAGACTTTCAAAAAAATATCAATTGTCCTTCATTATATAGTTACAATTTTGTCTGTGAAAGACATTTTAAAAGATAGAAGAAAGAAGAGATATTAAAATATTTTAGATCTCGACTTCTAAACGACCTGAAACTATTGAATTTGATAATATAAGTGTTTTTATTGGTGAAGATCCGGAAATGGGTGATGATTTTTGTTTGAGAAAGTTTTTGTTGAAGGGACCACTTGCTAATGGTGTTGTTTAGGTATGTAAATACTTAATAAGGCAATCCTAGATGCTTGTAAGAAAAGCAATGTGCTTTACAGAAATTTTTTGCTTTGTGAAGAAGTGATGATGAGGTGGGTGTTAGTTAAGGAGGGTCAATTTGATGTTGTCCCGTTTCCTTTTCTGTGGTGGTTGTCACGATGCAAGATGACTTTAAATTTCAGGTAACCGTAACAGTTTCTCACACATTTGTGTCAATTGAATTGATTCAGAGTTAATGGTATGAAAACTTTAGTTAGTGATCAGTGACCATAATATACATATTTTTTAGCTGCAACTGTACGTAGTGAAATTTCAGTTCATCTGCTATACCCGTATATCTAAATATTGTATCAACAATCCATTGCAGTAAGAAGTAGGTTTTCTATTTATACAATGAAAACGATTCATGGACATTGTTTGCTATAAGACAAAAAAAATGGTTATGATAGAAGGAAGAGTTAATATGATATCAGAAGAAGAAAGAAAGAGACAGAAATAATTAATGGCGTCCACTGCATCTAATTAATTCTCTGGATTCGAGTTATTTTGCAGTTGATGTTATTTTTTGTGTTTGCATACTAAGTGTGCTCTGTTTTTGGTGTACAATGAAATTGTGAAACTATGTACTCTCTTCATTTATCAAGAAATCCAAAGAGAATAGATACATGCTAAATGTAAAGTTTCAGTAGAAAAAAAATTAATGTTTTAATATAACATTACTTTTTTTTTTCTTTAATTTCATCGGTACTAAACTATGTTTTACTTTGATGGTTTTATTTTGTTTTACTTTATTTTTATCTTTTAAAAAGTTATGCAGACGACACTGTAGAAAATGTCATAAGCTAACAAAACAAATATTGCCATTATACTTGTTTATATTAGTATAACTTTCGTCTAATGAAAATCAAGCTAATAAAATTTGGATTGATTTATACTCACAACACGACATAAATTTAGTAAACACCTTTCCTACATCATTTCATTAAAGTGATATATCGCAGAGGTTTTTACACTAATAACTCCAGTTTCGTTATTAAAAACTGTACTAATAATATCAAGCTTAATATAACAACTAATATTTTTAAGATTTCTTGTTGGTGGGTGTATACATAAATAATCTCAATTTATTCACTGAAATAAACTAAAGTTAATTACAACATATAGCAAATCAAATAGACAAGGAAAGTTTTGCATACATACATTAACTAACTAGACATAACTTTTCATTTGGATTAAATATTTTTGCAAGTGTACCCATTTTTAAGTTTCAGTATCAAGTACCAAGGAATCAGAGTAGTATTCAAGTTATACAATGTTTGTTTATAAGCTTTTACAAAAATTTAAATGAGTACTAAAAGATAAATAAATAAAAATAAAGACAAAAGATAAATTATAAGATATAAAAATAAAATAACAAGATAAAAATATATTAATGTTTTTTTTTTCAGAATGAGTCTTCTTAAGTGAGAAAACATGTCTTTAATGTTAGATATTATTTTTTAATCTAATTTTAAGTATTTTATCTCACTTTTAACAAATTATCCAAATTGTTATATTTATTAATAAAGATAAAATAAACAAATAATAAAATTTCTAAAATAGAGTCATTTAAAAAAAAAAATCTAACTTGGGAGACCGAATGAATACAATCCAAAATACAAAAAATTATTGGAATGTAGGTCAAAATCATGGAGGTGCATTAAGAAATGTTATATACCATAGCTGACCCAACCTTCGGATAAGCCCAAAATCTCGGTTTATGTTGGCCCAGTAAGCAAAGAGGCTTAGGATTCCGCATAACACACGCTCCTGGATCATATAATTGGAATTCATTTGTAACAAACTAACATTTTCTTCAATTTCTAATGATAGATTTTGTTTTCTCAAAAACAAGATTATAATTATTCTTAAGAAATATAGAGAATAAGTCTAATATTGAGAGTTCCCTCTCAAATGAACTCTGACTTGAGATGAGAGTGGATTTCGTAGTATATTCCTTTTAACAACTTCATTACTACTACGCAACGCGGTTTAGCGGGTTTCGGAGAATCCATTTAGTGGGCCTTTGACATGGACTCCTAAAAGGCCCAAATGCCTATGGCACGCACGCACAACAAAACATGGACAGTGAAAGATTGCGCAACACAACAAATCAGAAGACACACATTGATGAAATGTTATGGTGCTTCATTGTAGAGTAGACTAGCTTGCTTGCCTGCAGGAATTAGCGCATCGAACCTATCGGCGGAATCGGGTTTTTCTGTTCAAAAAGTGTGAGCTGATACGATCAGATAAGATAAGAAGAGAGCAAAAAAAAAAAAAAAAAAGTTGTAACTAATTCGCAAATGGCAATCGTGACCGTCGATTACGTTGACCGATGAATATAAAAAAGACGCGATTCGCACTTGCCATCCCCATTGGCATCGCCAGCGCACACATCAAATCAAACAGCCGCAAACCCTTAGTCTCTTCTTCTCGTTGGCGTCCCCTCTGATCCGTGCTGGCAGCGAAGAAGCCATTGCTGGGCCTTCCAAACCCTAACAGAGTCACGCACTCAATTGCGATGTGATGATCGTTCACACGTGACGCTACACGGCACGAAGATGAACACATCCAACGGCATCATGACACAGTCGTCTTCGTCGGGAGCCACACAGTCGCCGGGGCTCAAAACCTATTTCAAAACTCTCGAGGGAAGATATAAGCTTCAATACGAGAAGACTCACCCTTCCGGTCTTCTTCATTACGCCCATGGAAAAACCGTTACTCAGGTTTTCTCTAAACCGACTCAATTCTCTTTGTCATGACGCTTGCTGCTCTTTTTTGCTATTGCTTGTGATTTTTGGTGTTAGGGTTGTAGAGACTCGCTTTCTTCATTGCTTATTATGTGTAATTTTATAATCTATCTTTTTACATCGTTTTTTATTTATTTCTGCTTTGATTCATTCCTAGGAGTTTCCTTGATATTCATTATATTCTCTAATCTTGACTCACCTGCGTTCTGATTTTCTCTTCTGAATTCAATCGTGGCGATGTTTTTTAGGGGAATGTTGGCATTTTTGGGATGAGCAATTGATCTTGGCATTCTATTCAACATGTGGTTTTATTGCCTTTTAGTATTATTTTGTAATAGTTTCGGGGAATTCTGTAATGCTTTTTTCGTTACTGTTTATTGAGTCAAAACGATGCTTGTCTTGACATATGAGTGTGCATTGCTGGTTTGATTGAACGATTAGGTAACCCTGGCACATCTCAAGGACAAGCCTGCACCGTCTACACCAACTGCGTCGTCCTCAAGTTTCAGTGCCAGCAGTGGTGTTCGGTCTGCGGCAGCTAGATTATTGGGAGGAAGCAACGGAAGCCGGGCACTTAGTTTTGTCGGAGGCAACGGTAGTAGCAAGAATAATGGAGGGAACAGTAGGATAGGTTCCATTGGAGCCTCCAGTACAAGTAGTTCAATGGCTAATCCAAATTTTGATGGGAAAGGGACGTATCTTATATTCAACGTCGGTGATGCAATTTTCATTAGCGACTTGAATTCTCAAGACAAGGTATATTATTATTCGGACTTTGATTGTTTTTAAGAATTTTGGATTCACTTCATGAGGTGTTTCTTTGTTGCGTGTAGGACCCCATAAAGTCTATTCACTTCAGTAACTCGAATCCAGTGTGCCATGCGTTTGATCAAGATTCTAAGGATGGGCATGATTTGCTCATTGGTTTGAACTCTGGCGATGGTAAAGAAGTCTTTGCTAAAATTTAAATTTTCATGTTTTAAGGAAAATCAAGTGTTATGAATTTATTGTTTCTGTGCATTATTGTAGTCTACTCAGTGTCACTGAGACAGCAATTACAGGATGTTGGTAAAAAGCTTGTTGGGGCCCTGCATTACAACAAAGACGGTTCAGTCAATAACAGGCAAGATATGATTATTCTATCCCTTGTGCTCTTTTAATTATGGGTGCTAATTTTTCTCAGAATTGTTGAATGGCCTAATTTTCAAGAGTTCTTTTTCTTTATGCAAAGAGTAGTAGGCAATTGGAATTACGTACAATTCTGAATTTTGAGTGCTTCGTGTGCTGATACACATAAGAGGGAGAGATTCATTCTCGAATGTTGATTCTGATGAGTCAACCTTATAAGCAACAACCATTTTTTCTTTTAGAAATCTCTGGGTATTGATTGAGCTCGTAGGTCAGTTTTCAAGAATAGATTATAAATTAATATTATGCACCGGTGGTTCGACTTAGGTAATTTATATACTTTGACTGTCACTCTGTAATCAAAATGAACAATATAGGTCGTGCTAGTTTCTGATTTAATGGGTGTCCTAAAGAGTCTGGTTATGGAAGATTTGCTATTTCTATTAAATGATTTGAATTACTTCAAAAATTAAATATTCTTAATTTATGATTTGATATTAATAAATACTTTCCTTTTCATTGAAACACTTTCCAATTTTCTTTCCTAAACTAGTGAGTGAGTAAGGCGCTCATTAGAATTCAGGCAAGGTTATTTATTGTTTATGTTGTTGTGGTTGCCGATAATGATGCCTATTACGTTGTGTACATGCTCATTATTACTCACATATCCTGATTCCTTCCTATCAAACCCTATTTAAGAGTAGATGGAAGGTTTTTTTGTTTCCTATGGGTTCTTTCAGGATGTCATCCTGAAAACTAAGAAAGATACTATTTCAGTTTGTGAAAACACGTTGAGATGTGCAAATTTTTTTTGTTTGAATGTCTTGGTGAATGGTGATCCTGGACATGGTGATTTGTCTGTTATGTGAATGAAGATTTGATGCAACCATGATCCCAAGGCTCAGGTACCATGTCACTTTAATGTGACTGGAAGAATGGTTGTTAAACTATAGTGTCAATTCATAAACTTGTTAACTAGCTCATTCCTGCAAATTGGCCTGAGTTGATTGTAAAGTCATTTCTTGGTGAACTCTGAGGCGAGATCGCTTATAATTCCAAGTTCATATGCGAGTTGGCAGGTCGACCTCCAAGTCCATTTTATAATGGTGCTGCACCATGTAATTTCTCCAAGTAGTATTGCCTGTTATGTCACCCTTGGCTGGAGTGCTCATTTAGAACCCCACTTTTTGATTATCCCTTACTATTTGTGATTGATGCTACTGCTGCTAGATGTTTTTCTGCCATTTTTGCTAGTTGCTTCATTGCTGATGCTGCTAGCTGTTTCATTATTGCTTGGTCTGTGAGAAAAGTGCATCACAGAAGTTGGCAACCTTGAGTGAAGCATGCTTATGAGATACTAGTCTCATAGATTTTCAATTATTCATCTTTCTTCAATTTTTACAATTTTAGAATTCCTTTATCCCATCCTTTTCAATGTCTATTTGTTCTTTAAATTTCGACCAGAATTAATTATAAATATAAAAATGATAGTTAATTATGTCTAAACATTTTCTATGATAATGACTATGGTTAAGGATTTATTCTTTTCGATTATTTGATGCCTTTTAGAATAGGGGTCCTATTCAAATCCAGTAGACTAGTTGGCCTAAAAAATGCTCTGAATTGAGTCAGAACATGGTTTTCCCAGTCAGTGGAAAAGTTTGTTTGATGGTATGCACGAGGTTTGTCTTAAATGTATTATTTAACTTGGTAAATTATGTGAATGTTGATATCAGTGGTTGTAATGCTTTGCATTGAGTGGTAGAGAAGTTAGAGATCAGTATCTGAATTGTGAGTTGTTATAATTGTATGGCTAACTTCTAGAGCTTTAATTTAATATGTTGGAATGTTTTGCCAAAGATTCTGATTGAAACTCTTAATTGGTGCATTTTGAATTGAACAGTCGTTGTACATGCATTGCTTGGGTGCCTGGAGGTGATGGTGCTTTCGTTGTATCTCATTCTGATGGTAATTTGTACGTGTATGAGAAGGTAAGTATCGATTATCAGTGGAGAATCTTATTTTATGGTTCACTAAGAATGTGATATTTCTTATAGTAAGTTGAGATGATATGTAGCTTTTCTTTCCCATTTCAGAACAAAGATGGTGCTGCTGATTCTTCTTTTCCAGTTGTAAAAGATCAAACTCAATTTTCTGTTGCCCATGCACGTTACAGTAAGGTATTGAGTTTAATGACTTTTTGTTTTCTAAATAACTTACTGCTATAAAACTTACTTTCCCCCCCTTTTGATCTAACTATATATTTTAATTTTTCTGTTGTGAATTAAGCCTATATCACTTGTTAGTAATGACTGCTTAGTTCTTGTAGAACTTTGCAGCTTTCTCACTCAATACTTTATTGGCAATACTACTAATACATCCCTAGGCATAATTAGTTTTTGGATGATATGAACTCTACAGCTTGTAGTTCTGGAGAATATGTTTTCTATCCTTTTTTGAAAAATGTTGACTTTTGCAGAGTAATCCCATAGCCAGATGGCATATATGCCAGGGTTCAATTAACAGCATTTCTTTCTCAATGGATGGAGCATACTTGGCAACTGTTGGACGAGATGGTATATCCAATTTTATCCTCACAGCATGAAATATCTACTCGTTTCCAAGTCCTTAAAAGTATAACATCTCAATTTATTTTACTTGCTGCGTCCAGGTTATTTGCGAGTGTTTGATTACTCAAAAGAACAACTTATCTGTGGCGGGAAAAGTTACTACGGTGCTTTGTTATGCTGTGCGTGGAGGTTAGGCATGCTTGGCTCTAGTCAATTTATTAATGAAAATGGCAATTATGGATCTTTCCTATTTCTTTTGTTTGCCTTTTAATCTAGAGCTTATAAAATATTAATACATTAGATTTTTTTATTGATTCTTATTTCTTTGTATAGAAATTCATAATTGAAAATCTGCTTTGACAGCATGGATGGAAAATATATTTTGACGGGAGGGGAAGATGATTTAGTTCAAGTTTGGAGCATGGAAGATCGGAAGGTTGTGGCATGGGGTGAGGGACATGGATCGTGGGTAAGTTACGCGTTAATTTTTAGCAGTGGCAACTTTTTCTATATATAGGGCTTATTTTGGTTGGCTTCAAATGCTGTGATCAGGTGAGTGGAGTTGCTTTCGATTCATATTGGTCATCACCAAACTCAAATGACAATGGAGAGACGGTTATGTATCGTTTTGGTTCTGTTGGTCAGGTACTCAGAAAAAAAATGTTTTGTTTAAAATATTTTGATAGTGGGAGTTGAGTAATAATTGAAATTGAGTGATGGTTTTATAAACTCAGGATACACAATTACTTCTATGGGACCTGGAAATGGACGAAATCGTGGTGCCATTGAGACGGCCACCTGGTGGATCCCCAACATACAGTACTGGAAGCCAGTCATCACACTGGGACAATGTGGTCCCATTGGGTAGCTTGCAACCTGCTCCGAGTATGAGAGATGTTCCAAAAATATCTCCTTTGGTTGCTCACCGCGTGCATACTGAACCACTCTCTGGGTTGATATTTACCCAGGAATCTGTCCTCACTGCCTGTCGGGAGGGTCACATTAAAGTCTGGATGAGGCCAGGACTTGCTGCTGACACCCAATCAACCAACTCTGAAAACTTGTTAGCCACCTCTCTCAAGGACAAGCCTTCACTCTCAACCAAGATCACCAATTCTCCCTACAAACAATGACACACTGTTTGGTCCAACTTATTTTTAACTTTTCTTCTCCTGGGCCAAACAACATTTATATACAACTTATTAAATTTTTAAGCTACTACTTATTTTATAATGTAAATCTCTTCAAAAAACACTAGTTTTTAGATAAAAGCTACTTGGAGCTTTTTTTTTGTTAAGCCTCCTTTCGGTTATATTTATCCTTTTTCTATTCTTTTTCTAAAACATCCTTTTTTACTGCTTTCCCATTTTGCTTCTTCTCTTGCTTCATTTTATTTTCAGGTTACGTCTCAACCTTGCCACTTTTTCTTACTCTTTTCTCTAAAACAAATTCTAAAAATTCTCAATCAACAAACAACTCTTGTCACATTTTTAATTTCCATGCTACAACAATCTAAAACTTCAGTTACACAATCGAATAATTCCGTCACCATTTTTTATGATAGACTTTCACTAATCCTTTAGTCAATTTTTTCAGTATTTATATATTAGTTGCTAATTGATAATTTTTTATGTAACTTGTACTAATAACAATCCTTGAGGGCTTTCGAAAAAAAAATTCTGCCGTCTTTGAAAAATATAAACAGCGAAAATCTAAAACTTCAAAGCAAATGTCGTGATTTGGGAGCTGAAGGGTGGCGGAATCGTGTTGGCGGTCATTGTTGATAGGTTGAAATACATCTGATAAAGATAAAGTCACATCATCATTTACAAATTCGAGAAAATTAACAAACTTTTGCGCTCTTTTATGTTTGTATTGTGAAGGAGGTTCCAGAGTTTGTCCTTATTTATTTGCAACATTAAAATCCAATTGTGAAATGGAAGTTACTTAAAATACATTTTTTTTTGGGATGTGGGAAGTATTTGAAATAGTTGTTAGTGTTAACACAAAAGATAAAAGTGTTTTTTTATTAGTGTTGGTACATTTTAATATTAATAAAGTATGTAATTGGAAAGTCTAGTGTAGCGTTCCATAGCCATACTACGGTGGCATTACAAGGGATAATTGCTTCCCTTGGTAAGAGATTTTCTATTGTCATTTAATATTTCATTATTTTTTATGTAAGGGGAAAATAAATTACAAGGTAAATTTATGTGCATGTCATGAACTAAAGGTTTTTTTTTTTTTTAATTTTGGTG
>Ga0209589_1002214_pt1 | contig 33413 bp, 15 predicted proteins | sample CowpeawhiteBW_FD_187525 | JGI IMG/M metagenome (GOLD analysis project Ga0209589, IMG submission 187525) | Root nodule microbial communities of legume samples collected from California USA - Cow pea white BW (SPAdes) (version 2) | ecosystem: Host-associated > Plants > Roots > Nodule | place: USA...
TACATTTTAATTAGCTGATGTTGAAAATAACTGAAAATAATCTTAATTAATGATTTTAAAAAAATCATGATTGACATAATGATGAACAAAAAAAAACCTAACTAATTAATTATTAAAGAAAAATAAATAAATTTTAACAATAACAACTAAAGAAAAACATCAATAGACATTAACTTAAAAGAAATCTTAACATTTGTGAAAACAAATATCAATCTTGATTAAGTTGACCAATGTGTCGATCTTAGATTTTAAAAATTAAAAGAGTAATCTAAACAAATTTTCTCAATGGTCTTCGTATTTAGAAGAGTTGAAAACATCTATTGACAACGTAGATACACATTGTCCAAGCAGATAGAGGTTTATGGTTGTCATTAGAAAATAAACACCAAATGAGTTTTGTACCAAATAATACACCAAGTACACGCTTTTCCATCAAATAATGAACATGAAGTAGAAATTAGACAACTAGTGAAAGACTTGTTCAGTGAGACAAACTTCACAAATAATTTACACATTATAAAGAAATATGAGAACCTTGCCAAGACAAAGTTCTAGTTGTCATCAACTGATACAATTACTTCTACATATGATATATGCACAAAGATTAATGCAAAAACAGATGACATGCAAATGGTGAACCTTCCAACATCTGCATTGTTTCCCTCAGCACCAGAAGTAGTGTGTTCCTTCTCTGTTACTTCAAACACACTATCTGAAAATGCATGATAGCTTCAGCATAGCACTCAAAAATCCAATAAACCATGCACACAAACAGAAATTGCCATCCAAACGCAAGTCCCTGGAAAAAAAGAAAAAAAATTAAGAACCATTTGTATTGTTTAGCATAGCATTTGTATTGCCATTAAAACTGGATTGGAAATTGAATCAAACCTGCGGAATGATATGGTGTTGATAATGATGCAATAAGCAATTAGACGACCAACATTTGTTGAATCTTATAATACACATTAGACCAGTGTGTTCATGCACCAAATAAAGAAATATACATAGACGAATGTGTTTATATATTGAGTAGATGAGTTTATTAATATACGGATTAAACGAGTTTAACAATATATATTAGATCAATCTGTCATACTATTTTGTATTTTTAGTAAATTTACTGTACATACTTCTACATAGTTTATCCTTTATATTTTAACAAAAAGTATTCTTTATATTTTTACACATTTTCTATCCTTTCTAATTTTATAAAATATATATTTAAATGTTTACATACATATTGACTCTTCAAATTTAAATAATTTTTTATGTTAATTCTAAACATACAACCAAACACTGATCTATATATAAAAGAGAAAATGATATTTCGACACAGGTGACATGTCAGTTACTTTTATATTTCAAAATTCAATGTTTTTTTTGTCTTAGCGAGTGTCGCACGTGAGTGGGAAAGAGGAGGGAACAGTTGTTCAATCACTTTTGGAAGAGAGAACAGAGAACCCAAGTGGAGCGACTTTGGCAGAGACAACCGCATTCGAACGACAACGTTGGGAGACAAAACTACCATTTCAGCGAATAGAGAACCAGTGTATAGCGACTTCAACGTTTTTCTTGGTTGAGAAATTATTAGGGCATTCACACCTTTGTGTTTTAATTGTTGGGAATCACTTTGGTGTTTCTCCGTGTGTTGTGGGGTGTAAGTTCAAACCATGACCTTTGAAGACAGAACTGCGAGAGAATCGCATCAGTTTGTGTTCTTCGTTTCATTGTTGCAATCGTACATGATTCCTGTTTTATCACACAGCCTAGGTCATTGACGCGTTTGTTACTCTTAAGGAAAAAAAAAATGTCATAACACCGGTCACAACCACACACACACGTGGAGAGCCATATGAAAATAAGTGGTGACCTGTGTTGGCTTTTTTGTACAATATGTGCATGCAGTGTTTTACAATTATGAGACACCATGTTCTATGCACCCAATATGAAACACAAAAATTACATTGGAGTCTTCATGGAGATGAAAATATAACATTGGAAACACTTTTAAGGAAAAAAAAATTATCACAACACTAGTCACACACATGTGGAGAGTCGTTGGGTTTTTTTACAATATATGTAGAGCTTTATAATTATGAGACACCATGTTCTATGTACCTAGTTTGGATCACAAAAATTAGATTGGAGTCCTCATGAAGAAGAAAATACTACATTGGGCTCACTCTTAAGGGAAAAAAAATTATCACAACACCAGTCACACACATGTGAGAAGCCATGTTAAAATAAGTGGGGACCTGTGTTGACTTTTTTGTACAATATGTGCAGAGTTTTACAATTACATGACACCATGTTCTATGTACCTAGTTTGGACGACAAAAATTACATTGGAGTCCTCATGAAGATGAAAATACTACATTAGATTCACTCTTAAGGGAAAAAAATTTGTCACAACACCAATCACACACATCTGGGGAGCCATGTGAAAATAAGTGGAGACCTGCGTTTGATTTTTTGTACAATATGTGCAAAGTTTTACAATTACGAGACACCATGTTCTATGTACCTAGTTTGGACCACAAAAATTACATTAGAGTCCTCATGAAGATGAAAATACTACATTAGATTCACTCTTAAGGGAAAAAAAATTGTCACAACACTAGTCACACACATGTAGGGAGCCATGTGAAAATAAGTGAGACCTGCATTGGATTTTTTGTACAATATGTGTAGAGTTTTACAATTACGAGACACCTTGTTCTATGTAACCAGTTTGGACCATAAAAATTACATTGGAGTCTTCATGGAGATGAAAATACTATATTGGATTCACTCTTAAGGGAAAAAAATTATCACACCACCAATCACACACATGTGAAAAGCCGTGTGAAAATAAGTGGAGAGTTGTTTTGGAGTTTTTGCACAACACTTTGGCAGCTTAGGAATTATGACCCACCATCACTAATGTAATATATATATATATATATATATATATATATATATATATATATATATATATATATATATTAGATCGGCTCTGAAGCGTATATTAAATCGGTTTCGTAACCAATCTAATATACAACGATTAATATGTCTAAGAGATATTAGATCGGTTCTAAAACAATCGATCTAATACTTTAAACTAGAAAGGAAAAACATACATGCACTCACACTCCTTGTCTCAACTTGAATGCTTGAAATTTAATAGGCATACACAAAAATTAAAGAAAAATGAGCAATATAAATTACACAAAATAGAAAACAACTCCACAAAATTTCAGATTTTCATTCCCAAATCAAAATGAACACTAAAAAGAAAACCATTCCAAAAAATTAAACATTCATCTCAGCATCTCTATATGGTTTCAACAGGCCCTTAGCCTACCCCCAATCAACCCTAATCATCGTTGGAATAAACCAAAATCAAGAAAAGACAAAATAGATAAAAAGAGGGGAGGAGGGTTAGAGCAGCGGAGGCGCGAGCAGAGGCATGAAGAGAAGAGAAGAAAGCTTGGAGCTTAGGAGGCGATGGCGGTGTTAGGGCCCATGGGTGGCGACAACGTTAGTGAGCAAAGGTTATGACCAGTGGTGAGTAGCGGAGGCACGAGAGAGAAGAGGAAGAAGCTTATGCTTTTAGTGAACGAAGCGACAACGATAACGGTGGTGAGGAGCGACAACGAGGTCTGGTGGTGAGCAACGATAGCGAGAAAGAAGAGAAGTTATTGCGACAATGAAAAGAGTTTTCACGTTTTTGTTAAAATTGTGAAGTGTATTAGATCGGTTGAATTTTTAATTGATCTAATACGTGAATATTGAATCGGTTATATAAAGAACTGATTTTAAATTCACATATTAAATCGATTAAAAATTCAACCGATCTTATACATTTTCCAATATTTACAAGTTTTCTTTATATCAATTTTCACATAACCGATTTAATATCTGGTTCTAAAATATCATTTTTGCACTAATACATGTTCTATGAACCTAAAATAGACCATACAAATATCGTATTACATTCTGTCTTGAAAAAACAAAATCCCCAAACCAACAACCACAAATCATTCCATAGTGAAACACAATATGTTCTATATATAATTAAAATAGACCACATCCAACAATGATGATCAAACTTTGTTGGTGTAAATTTTTATTAAAAGGCAAAGACGACATTTCTGCACAATGTCGTACCTAACATATTGTTTAACAAATCTGAAATACAACGAATCCATTTTGCAGCCAACAATATTGCTTAATCTTATACATTCGTCATTTACAATTGGTGGAATAAATACATTCCATTTGAACACCATCGACAAACATTTCAATGACCTAAGCTATATGATAGAGTAAGAATCGTAGGCGATTGCAACAATGAACTGAAGAACACAGGCTGATGCAGTTCTCTTGCAGTTCTGTCTTCGAAGGTCGCGGTTCAAACTTACACCCCAGAACACCCAAAGATACACCAAAGCGATTCTCAAATTTCAAAACACATAGGCGGGAATGCCTAACAATTTCTCAACCAAGAAAAATGTTGAAGTCGTGAGGTACTGGTTCTCTGTTCGCTGAAACAACGGTTATGTCTCCCAACATTGCCGTTTGAATGCGGTTGTCTCTACCGATATTATTTTATTATTAATATTTTTTATTTTTATTTTTAATTACTCACCATTATAATTATTCAAGTAAAAAACAGGTCACAATCAACTACGAAGATGTTTTCAACTACGTTAAAAAGTCACCGTCATAAATCATTAGTAAAAAACAGCTCCATATATAATCAATTACGAAACTACGTTAAAAAGTCATCATAATAAATTATTTCAGTAAAAAACAGGTCCACAATCAATTACGAAGATGCTTTCAACTATGTTAAAAAGTCATCATAATAAATTATTTAACATATACTTAATGATTATTCTGCACTTTCATCTTTTTTTCTTCACAATTTAGGGGTCTCTTACACGTATGTACTTTCTGTTCAAACTTTCTATACCAAATCAAACTAACTCTCTTCTTTCGAAAGTTTAAAGTTAACTAATTTTTACTAGTAATAATAAGTTCATTTATATTTTTGAAATTATTTATTTATGCAATAGAAAAAATGAAAAAAAAAAACTACAATCAGTTATTACTATGCAAAATATACATGAATGACATTTGGTAAGTTAAAAAGTTAACCAGCAGAAAAAATTATGTTTATCAAGAAAATGCAACATTTTGCCAAAAATTAAATATTGCTAATTGGCTTTGAGAAATTTGTGAACTTTAGGTGGAATAGTTGTATTGGTAAAGTTTTGAGTGCTATGCTTACGCTATACATGACTCAAAAGGAAAACTCATCTTCTGATGTTAGAAAGTTTTTCAGAGTATTTCGGAGAATAGAATAATGAAGATTTTTTTTCCCATCTGAGTTGAATTTTTTTTTTTTTCGTTTTATACAAATAAGGAATCAAAATTATTTTTAAAAAAACTAATATATTAAAAATACAATAAGTTAAGTTAATAATATAGAGAAATATAAAATTATATTGTGAGATAAATTTATTTGATTACTATTTTATTTACAGTTGGTTTGTTAATTTGTTTGTTTTAATTGATTGGGGTGGAAAAAGAAATTTAAAATTTATTAATTGATGTAAATTTTATGAAATATTTTTTTAAAATTGCATGGAATGTGTAGATTATTTTTAGAATAAAGGAATATATAATTGATTCAAAATGTGTTGTTGAAGAAAATAAAAATTTGGTTGTAAAATTAGATTGTCAAATTAATTGTTTTTTTTTTCTTAAAATTTTATGACTTTTACTTAAATAATTAATTTTTTTAAAATAATGAATTTTAGTTTGATTAATTATACAATAGGATATGTGATTAAAAATTAATCTTTGAAAAATTTATAATTTAATATTTTAAAGTAATATATGTAAAGAAATATAGTTTGTATTAATTTGTTTGTTTGTGTTTTATTTTATTTTTTCATTATATATATGAATTACAGTAGAATTGAAATTTATAAAGTATAAGTGAATAGGAAATATTTTTACCGAATGAAAATCATTACAGTTACTCTAATTGATATAATTAAAAAAAATAGATAGAATTAAAAATAGATATTTAAATTTTGTATCCCATATATCTATATTTAATCAAGGATCTTTTAATCAACTTTTTTTCTTCCCCATTAGAAAGAACGAAAAAAAAATTATCAACTCAGAATTCGATCTTTTAGAAATTAAGTTTTGATCAATTTTCTTTTCTGATTGAAATATACACAACGCATGTCAAAATTTGATTTCTAAAAGACCAAATTTTGACCTAGTTTTCAAAATTATGCTAAATTGATATATATTAGGAACAGTTATCTGGGTAATTATTTTGGGAAAGTGTGCTAGATGGAAAAAATTCGAATAATGAATAATGAACTGACAAATGCATCAACTTGCAAAATATTACAAAAATGTCCCAATCAGGGTCATGATGCTTTTTACAGCTCCAATATAAATTATTATTTTATTTATATTTTTTATTAGATACTTAATAGATATTTTAAATGTTTATTCAATATCATTTTTTAATTGATTTTGTTCTTAATTATTCAGTACTTATTTTATTTAAAAATAATTGGAATAGTTTTTTAACTGTTTTTGTTTTTAATTAATTCAGTTTATGTTTTATTTAAAAAGAGTTGATATACTGTTTTTTTAAAGCTGATTTTGACACGGTTTAAAATGGGATCACGTGTCATAATTTAGTTGTTTCTAAAATTTTATTTAGGGTGAAATTCAAATTAATGATACGTGCTTATTTTTTAAATGATATCACACTAATTTAATTAAAAAGACTATATTAAATATTTTTAAAGAAGTTGATACAAAAACTCCTTTTAAAAAAAATGGAAACAATTAAAAATTTATATTGAATAAATCTTCAATTTTTTAGAAAATAATAAGTCTTTTTATTGCTATTATGATTTTAATATAATATTTAATTATGAAAAACACATATAAAAGGAGTGTAGGTAGAAAAGGTGGTGTTGTGGAATATTTTCTCATTCCGGAATCTTAAACATTATACAAGAAGACGTATTTGGAACATGAAAGTTCGCTTTCGATTGGTTAAAGTTGTTTTCCTGATTGGAATTTTGTTACCCCATTTCTCTATCACCAAAGCTCCCTTCTTTTTAGGTGCTGTTTTTCTTTTGGTCCAATTACTAATTTGACTTTTAATTCGTTTTGTGTTGTCTTTCTTTTGGTTCGATTATTATTTTGGCTTGATTTATTTAAATATTAAGTGCCAAAATTTAGATATTTTTTATTTTTTATTTTTCTTCTTTCCTTTTCACTTCCCTTCACTTTTCATTATCTCTCTCCACTCTACAATTATGAATATTAAAATAATATTGCTAAATTCAATTTGATCGAGTCTTTTCAAGTTTAGGATTTAGAGCGATTAACCTTATATTTGAAAGGTGGAGAAAAAACACAAGATTGTGAAGAAAGATGATAGAAATTGAAAGAAAGTAGAGGAAAATGAAGAAAGAAAAAAAAATGAAAAAGAAAACAGGAAAAGTAAAAGAGTTTTAAAATAAGAATAAGAACTCAATTGAATACAACAATTTATAAATCAATGATTATTTTCACTTTTTTTCTGGAAGGATAAAACTTCCCGTCAATCAATTATCCCCGTAAAACATTGTTAAGTAACACTAATCTTCTTTATATATAAAGATTTACAAAGTTTTTTCTCTTGTACTTTTAACACAACTCATAACTTTTATACTTTAAGATAATCACCCACCTCTATTATCTTTTAATAAATATTGTTCGTATCTTTTATATTATTTTTTTGTAAAGGCCGACTTACTTCTTTATTTTAAAATTAAAATTTAAAATTTAAAATATTAAAGAATAGTTCATAAATTGAATTTAAAGTATTTTAGTTTTAAAGGATCTTATTTCTTAAAAGACAATTAATATTAATAGAAAAAAATCAATAGAAAAGAAATATATTATTGATGTTGACAATTTTTTTGTATTAATGTCAGCTGAAAATAAAACTACACATTAAATATGATAGTGCCAAAAACCTAACTATCATTAACTGTAATTTTAACTTTAATGAAATTACACTACAATTATTAGAAAAATACAATATTGAATCTTTCCGAGTCGATGATGTTCCAACCACATAAAATAATATAAAAGAAAAGTATAAATTTAATACAGAAATTACAATTTTTAAAACTTTTATAAATTCTTAGAATTTAAATTAAAATTATCGCATAAAAGATAGTAAAACATACAAGGGATGAATTTCCTTTTAAAATTTTTTTTGAGCGTTGACAAGTCTAACATGGCTCAGTTCCTCAAACACCGCGTGTTTAAGAAGAGTAGCCTTATCTGTGAATGGCAGAAAATTATAGAAAGTGCAGAGGTTGCTCTAGTTTTCTTGCTATTTGCTGAATGACGAACCAAGAAGATGATGGTCCTCTCTATGAAAAAGTTTGGTTCAAACGCAGATATCAAAGAGTTATGGACACCTTCATTTTACTCCTCCTTCTCTTGCTTCTTAGTTATCGTCTTTTCTCACACAACAACTTCACTATCCCATGGATCCTTGCTTTCATATGCGAATCCTGGTTCACCTTCACTTGGATTATCATTCTCAGCACCAAGTGGACCCCTGCACTCACCATAACCCACCCAGATCGTCTCTTGCAAAGGTATCAACTTCATGTCTTCATCATAATAACTAAGTCATAGCAAAACTATAATATTAGATGCTTCTTCTTGTTTAATGCTTATTATTTAAGTATGCATGCATCTTTTCATTTCTTACACTTCATCCACAGGGTACCTGAACTTCCACGAATAGATTTGTTTGTGACAACAGCAGATCCTGTTCTTGAACCACCCATCATCACAGCCAACACTGTGTTATCTCTTCTAGCACTTGATTATCCCACCAACAAACTGGCTTGCTATGTTTCTGATGATGGTTGTTCCCCTCTTACCTACTATGGTCTTGTGGAAGCTTCCAAATTCGCTAAGTTTTGGGTACCTTTCTGTAAGAAGAACAATATCCAACTGAGAACACCCTTCAGCTACTTCTCCAGTGTTGCCACCACCAACAGTGAACACTCGCCAGAATTCAAGCAAGAATGGTCACGAATGAAGGTAACTATACAGTATTGTTATTCCTCTTCGATGAATGAATGATGTCACATCAGATCCATATCCTAGATAAGTTCTACTGTTCAAGTCTCTAGAACATGAGCCGCAAAGTACTGTAACTGCAGGATATGTATGACAATCTTAGCCGAAAAATTCAAGATGTGACAAGGAAACAAATTCCACTGGAACTTGATGGAGAATTCGCAGTTTTCTCTAATACAGAACGAAGAAACCATCCATCCATAATTAAGGTAACATATAACTAAACATATATTTATGCATCTAACGAGATAGAGATAGGATACATATGATGTAAAATTCTCGTGATAAAATATAAACATATAATTACAATTCTACAAATCCAAATAACTAAACATACTTGTTAGACTTTACCGAAAAAAAAAAACGATATAAATTATTTATAATAAAAATAGTATTTTTAATCTATACAGTCGTTTTCTGAAAATCACTCATATAAAGAGTTTTCAATTTTGAATGTAAAATTTGTACGTTTCTGTAGTATTATACATGTATGTGGGGTATATCATTCATATAAAGAAAACTTTTCAATTTTGAAAATAATGTTTGTAACTTTCTGTATTATACATGTATGTGGGGTATAGTTGTATTGGATTTTCACAAACCGTTAAATACAGTGACGCGCTCTTCATCTTTTCTTTATCAAATATCTCTCTTTCATGTCTTTTGTTTCCAAAACTACAAACAATCAAATTATTTACATATGTACTTTTATATGAACATGCTTATCTTTTTGCCACAGTTATACTGATGATAAAAGGAACAAGAAAACCACTAAAAAGACTTATTTAAAATGTGTATGCACAGGTTATATTGGAGAATAAGGATGGTGTTTCTGATGGACTGCCTCACTTAATATACGTATCTAGAGAGAAGAAGCCACATCAAACACATAATTACAAAGCTGGAGCCATGAATGTGTTGGTAATGTTTTTAACTAAGATTTTGTCCTGGAAGAAGTTAAAAGTAATGACCCAACTCAATTTATTTTGAATTAATGACTCACGTGGTCTCGTCATTCTTATTATGTGCAGACAAGAGTGTCCGGATTGATGACCAATGCCCCTTTTATGTTGAACGTAGACTGTGACATGTTTGTGAACAATCCCAAGATTGTTCTACATGCACTAAGCATTTTTATGGATTCACAAAAGGGGAAAGAGGTTGCTTTCATTCAATGTTTCCAACAATTCTACGATGGAATAAAAAACGACCCTTTTGGAAATCAGTGGGTGGCTGTATTTGAGGTGTTTTTCTCAGATTTAAATGAAGCTCTAAGCTTTCTCTTCTCAAGTAAATTTTATCAAAAAGCGATCTTCGTGAACCAACATTTTCTTGTTTAATTTCTAATGTAGTACATGATGCGGGGCATGACGGGACTTCAAGGACCCCACTATTCAGGAACTAACGCATTCCACAGAAGAAATGTTATTTACGGTCTTTACCCCGAAGAAATCGAAATTGGCAGAAAAGGTCTTTCCTTCTCGTAAATACACGAAATTGTCTCATTCATAGTATATTTTCATGATCCAAATTTTCAGACGTACCCCTATGTAAAAAAAGTTAATTTACATTGTGCTTATTAATAGTTGATTCTCATATATATGACTTTTTTTTATTCTTTAGCAGGAAAATTGGGTGAAAAGAAATTACTAACACAGCAATTTGGAAGTTCAAAGGAGTTTATAAAATCAGCAGATCATGCTTTGGATTGGAAAACAAACTTTCATAATGATAGCAGTCCTTCAGATTGTATTGAGGCAGCAATTAAAGTTGCTGGATGTGAGTATGAATGTGGTACTTGGTGGGGTGAAAAGGTACAAAGACTAAGCAAAATTACTTTCCAAACTTTTTTATCTTTGAAAAATTTAAATTTTTGTTAACAAGCTTTCTGGGGAACTTTTAGATTGGATGGCTTTATGGATCAATCGTAGAAGATGTACCAACAGGGTTGAGCATTCATAGAAGAGGTTGGAGATCAGAGTGTTGTACCCCAGATCCAATTGCCTTCACAGGGTGTGCTCCAAGAGGATTACTCTCTACAATGGTGCAACAAAAGAGATGGACCACAGGTCTCACTGAATGCTTCTTTGGAAAGCATTCTCCTATTATGGGAATGATCTTTGGTAAGACCCAATTCAGGGCAGGTTTATCTTATTCTTGGCTCACCAATTGGGGTTTGCGTAGTGTATTTGAAGTTTGTTATGCACTCCTACCACCATATTGTATAATCACCGATACCAGTATCTTTCCAAAGGTTAGTTCATACATAAAATTTCATCAGCAGGGTTATAGCATTCACTATATAGATGATTCAGAGTTACTTACTCATTGTTTTATTCCAGGGACCTGGTCTGTGGATTCCAATTGCTCTTTTGGTGATTTACAGCGTACACACTCTTTTAGAGTACCTTAAAATTGGGTTGTCCATCAGATATTGGTGGAATAATCAGAGAATGAGCATAATAACAACCACAACTGCATGGTTTATTGGGTTTTTGAGTGCCATGGTTAAGCTAGCAGGGATATCAGATAATGTGTTTGAAATAACAGAGAAGGAACTCTCAAGTTCTGATGCTGATGGAAACGATGGAGATGCTGGAAGGTTCACATTCGATGAGTCTCCAGTTTTTGTGGTAGGCACCACCATTTTGTTGGTGCAATTGGGAGCCATGCTGATAAGGTTTTTGAGGTTGCAACCAACTCATAGTGAAAATGGTTGTGGAATAGGGGAGTTCATATCTAGCACATATGTGGTTGTGTGTTACTTTCCGTACCTGAAAGGATTGTTTGGCAGTGGAAGACATGGGATTCCACTGTCCACCATGTGCAAGTCAGCAATCTTGGCTTTCGTCTTTGTAAATTTCTGTAGAAAGTAACTTTACATGAATCTTCAGTGGCCATTGTTTTTGTCTTTAGTTGTATTTAGGTGTTGTGTGTGATTGTTATTACCGATTGAAAGGTGACAAATAATTTGGAGAATACCATCACTTCTTCAGCTTCTACACCAACCATATTGTATGATGAATGTCAAATCTTCACCATTCATTATTCAAGATTATAAATTATCATTTATATTATAACTACAATTTTATTGTACCTAAATATAGTGATGTTACAGTATTATTAGTCAAATAAGACTTACTTATAATATGCTTTTAATTTAATTGACATAATTTATTATTATGATAATTTATTACTTATAACTGGTTAATGTTAAATTTAATATTTATTTTGTATGAAAGTTAGAAATTGAATTGGTATCCGCATAATAAAAGTTGGAAAAGGAACTGGTATCCAATTATATACTACTACTGTAATTATAATTTTGGATTTTACAATTCATAGATATTCCGGAGAACAATTTATCAACCGACAAAATCAAAAGAAAATGCTATTTTTGTGCCTACTGAAGTAATCTATTAAAGTTTTTCTTTCCATGATTTGAGTATCAAAAATTAACTTTTGTTAGAATATGTGTTTCTCATTCAATTTCTAATACCACACGTTACTTAAGCATTAATTATTAATTGTTTACTGCTTCAGTTTTGAAGACTCTTCATATGGTCTATTTACTAGTGCAGTTTATGAAGACTCTTCATATGGCCTATTAATTGGTTCAGTTTTGAAGCCTATAAATAACATCTCCATGACTTGAAAAAATATAGAAAAACATTTACAGAGACACACTTTGTAATATACACCTGAGTGTATTTTTGGTGAGGATTTTTGTTCCCATTCAAGAGCTTTGTACTCTTTTTCGTAGTGGAACTTTGTTTATTATCGTCCCGTGATTTTTCCTCTTACATTCAAAAGAGATTTTCCACGTAAATCCTTGTGTGTTATTTCTCTTGCTCTTTTATTTGCTTCTCTTTAATTTCCAATTGTCACGATCATGTGCTTCTGCCTGCATGCTATGATACCATAACAACTTTTGTTCTTTTAAATAATAATTCAACACTTACAAACTTTTTCGTAATATAAGAAAGAATAAAATAATAGTAATAAAAATTCTCTAGATTAAAATTAGCTTTTGTTCTAATACATAATATCTTAACACAAACTTTTCCGTAATTTTTTTTTATCGACAAAGAATTAAATTAAATTAATAATAGAGCACTTGAGGGGTGCTCTAACCCATTTACAAAAAGATGAGAGAAAGATGCACTGCATCTCCAAAACTATGCTTCTACAATATCTGGCAGAACAATTAAACTGGACTTTCAATGCTAGAGTTATGCCTTCCCAACGTCAAGCTGGGTAGGAATCATAAGATTAACCACCCATATCGCACCTTCCCCAACCAGTCTACAAGATTACACAGAAAGTGAATACAAAACCAAGTATGCATGGTTCGTTGCGCTCTCGAGACTATGTTCTCTTGGTTATTACGGAGTAACCAAAGAAGTGTGCAAAATCACTGATGAAGAGCTCATTGCTTTAGACATGGGAATCCTTTTCATGCTCACCTGACAACTTAAACACAGAAAGCATCATATCATAGAGATTTTAAACACACAATAGGAGCGAAGTACCAGTCATTATATGAAAACTTTACAAAAGGAATTTTATGTTTCAACCAAGCCCAAGCGTTAACTTGAGCAAGACTAAAAATCTCTTCAGTGTCAACTTTCTTTTGCTTAAAGATCACCTCATTCCTATGTCTCCAAATTTTCCCAACTATAGCCAGCCACATTCCTTTCCACATTGTGTTTTGCCTAGTGTTCAAGCTACTCATATGAAAGTGTTGAAAGTGTATCCTAGCTTGGTTGTGATGCACTGAGCTCACCCCTATCCAGCTATCAAATATTTTCCACACCTTTTGAGACATTGAACAAGAGAAAAATAGGTGTGATGCACTCTCTTCACAATCTAGGCAAAACTCACACAAAGAGTGTTGTAATTGGACTCCCTTCACCGATAATTTATCCTTTGTCGGTAACTTATCCAAGAGTAGCCTCCACCCAAATAATTGTGCCTTCGAAATCACTCTTATACTCCATAACTCTGTGAACACCTTGTCGCTTTCCCCTTCGGAGCTACCTATCAACTTCATATATGCAGACCTTACAGTGTATGCTCCTTCTGCGGTTTCCTTCCAACTCCAAGTATCCAGATTCCCTTTCCTAAATGTACGACTATTAATTAGCTGATAGAGTTGTGCTTCCATAGCTTGCTCCCAAACACGTCTTTGTCTCCTCCATACCAATTCCCAAACACATGTGTTGTCGACCTAATGTCCTACTCTAGTTATGGGACTTTGTTTACTTTCTGAGATTAGATATAACCTATGGAACCTTGAGCTAAGTAGTGCATCCCCCACCCAAAGATCTTCCCAAAATAGTACTTTGTCCCCTTCTCCTATCACCCAATCTTTACAGTTTTCAAACCATGCTCCTTGTGTTGAGCTTCCACAAACCTTATGGATGTCTTTCCACCACCTTGAAGCAGACTTCGGGATGACAATTTCATTAAGGTTCCCCCATGACCCATATTTTGATTCTAGCACCTCTCTCCACAGGCCTTTGTCCTCCATGCCTAATCTCCACTTCCATTTTGCTAGAAGTGCTATATTGAAGTTCCTAATTTCTCTTATTCTCAAACCTCCTTCCTCCTTTGGTTTGCATATGTTTTCCCATTGAACCTAGGCTATTTTCCTATCCTCAATGCTCCAACCACATAGAAAGTTCCTTTGGATTTTCTTTAACTCATCACACACGCATTTAGGTGCTTTAAAGAAGGATAGATAGTACAACGGTAGTGCTGATATTATTGATTTGATAAGGCAAACCCGACCAGTCATAGACAAGAGTTTACCTTTCCAACTTGATAGCCTACTTTTGACTTTGCTGACAATTGTTTGCCAAAACTGTTTCTTCCTTGGGTCCCCCCCAATTGGCAAACCTAGGTACAAGAATGGGATTTTCATATGCTTACAGTTCAGAATGCTGGAGAGGTTGTTTAAATGAATGGCGTCTAAACCTAGCCCCCCAATACTAGTTTTGCAGAAGTTAACCCTAAGACCAGACGCCAATTTGAAACATCTTAAAATGGCTTTTATTACATAAGCGCTACGAGTAGTTCCATCAAAAATGAATAACGTGTCATCAGCGAACTGTAATAACCCCACTTTAGTCCCTTGAGTACCTACTAGAACTCCACAATACAGACCTTTCTTGACAGCTTGTCTTACCAGCCCTACTAAGCCCTCTGCTACAATGAGAAATAGGAATGGTGCCATAGGGTCTCCTTGTCTAAGACCCCTAGTTGGGACAAACTCTTTGGTAGGGTTTCCATTCACCAGCACTGACACTGAGGATGATTCCATACATTCCTTGATCCATCGAATCCACTTTTGGCAAAACCCGAGTCTAGCCATCATGTTGTATAAGAAGTCCCAGCTTACCGAATCATAAGCTTTTTCATAATCAACCTTGACTATAGCTAGTCTCTTTTTTTGGGTCCTGTATTCTTCCATCGTTTCATTGGCTACCAGTATACTATCCATAAGACCTCTTCCTTTAAGAAACACAGATTGAGAGTAGTCAATGATCTTAGGTAGTACCCTCTTCAGTCTGTTTGCAAGAATCTTTGATATTATCTTGTACACACATCCCACCAACGATATTGGCCTATAGTCATCCACTCCTAAGGGGATTTGTTTCTTGGGTACCAAAGCTATAAAGGAGGCATTACAACCTTTTGGTATTCTACCAGTACTGTGGAACCATTTTATCGCTTGACACACATCATTCTTCAAGGTAGCCCAATTTTGTTTTATGAAACAAAAATTAAATCCATCCGGACCAGGGCTTTTGTTACTCCCACATTGATTTATTGCCTCCACTATCTCGTGTTCCTCTATTTCCATTATCAAAGACCTATTATCATCTTCAGAAATGGTTGGGAACTCAATATGGTGAAGGCTTAGGTGTATGCTGTTAGGAGCTGTGAAACGAATTTCAAAGGCCGACCTTACCTCCTCTCGAATTTTGTTTGGATCCTCACACCACATGCCATTCACATCCACCCCTTTGAGTTCATTCTTAATTCTCCTCCATCTAATTTTAGAGTGGAAATACTTTGAATTTATGTCCCCTTGTTGCATCCATTTAATTCTTGCATTTTGATTCATTAGTGAGCTTTCCTTTTGTAATAGCATTTTTAGTTCGCACAACAGGTTCATTCTTCTGAGCTTTTCCACATCCTCTAAGCTACTTTCATCGTCCTTCTTGTCAAGGTCCCTTATTTCCATTATAAGGTTTTGTTTCTTAGTGCCAATTAGCCCAAAAACCTCCTTGTTCCAGGATTTTAAGTCGTACTTGAGCTTTTTTAGCTTCTTTTTTATAGTTGTCAATGGGTTCCCTTTCCCAATATACGACTCCCAGGACCGCTTGACCGCCAGTTTGAACGACGGATCAGAATTCCACATGTTTAGCGTTTTGAAAGGCTTAGGTACCCAGTCAATTGAAACAGGTTTTAAAAGTATAGTGCAGTGATCAGATACTTGTCTGCCTAGAATGTATTGTTTACTATCCGGTCAATAGTTGAGCTACTCTATTGAGATCATTATTCTGTCGATTCTGCTTTTAGTTGTTCCATTGTCCCTATACCATGTATACTTTTCCACTATTAGAGGTACATCGATCAGTTCTGAGGTATCTATAAAATTATTGAACCCTTCCACTTCTCTTATCGTTGTATAGCCTCTTGAGTTTAAACCTTTTTTTTTCACTACTTTTTCTCACTGCATTAAAGTCACCCAATATACACCATGACTTACACACGTTCGCTGCTTTTATTAAGGTTAGATCCTTCCACAATTCTTCTTTCTCAGTAATGACACTAGAAGAATACACGTTGAACACAACCACAAGGATTGGGTTTTCTTTAGTGTTTCTAAAAAAATCACCAAACACTCCTACATACAAATTTCCAATGACTTGTCTTGTACATTTGAACCTCTCTTTATGCCAAATTGTTAGAATTCCTTCTGAATTACCCTCCGTTTGTTTATGCAACCAGTCTATATTATTATCACCCCACAAGTTATAACAACTAACCTTTTGCAAGTCTTGTAACTTAGTCTCTTGGATGCATAACATATCAATTGCGTTGCTATCTATAAGTCCTTTTAGATATTTCCATTTGTGCCCCCTCCTAATCCTCTAATGTTTAAGCTAATAATTTTCATAGTTAACTAAATTTCCCCCTACTTTCCCTTTCGCCTGATTCTTATCTCTAGATTCCATATTCTCTAATTCCTTAATAATTTGTTCTTCCTCTCCTGAAAATGTTGCGCCTAATTCCTTTGCTAATTCCCACAACTTTACAGACTCCGAACCACTCGAAGCTTGTTGGTTAGACCAAAACAATTTATTGCAGTTTGGTATATTTTCATCAAAGAGTGAATTACATATAGATTGGACCACTGACCTGATTAATTTTCGCTTGTAAGCCTGCCTACCCTCCTTCGTTAAGCTGCTCGATTTTTGTTGTGCTTTTCCACTTGATTCTCCTATCCAGAATTGCCTTCTGACCGAGAATTCCAAAGGATCCAATTTTTCCTCATTAATGAGAATCATATGGTTGGTTGAAGATGTATTATAGCGCTCCAGGACATACGCTTGGTGAGAGGTGTCAACCGGTGTGCTCGTGTTTGATAGAATGTGGTGTTCACCTTTTGTAGGTTCCACAATTGCCAAGCTTCCAGAGGCCAATAAAAATTCTCCTGTTGTATCATCTGCTACCTCATTGGACCGACAACGGAGTGCACATTCTTCATTTGAGCTGCTGCTATTTACGACTGAAAGTGGGCTTGTTACGTTAGTTTGGCCCATTACGTCTATTTGAGCTTCATTTTCGCGGCATGGTTTTGTTGGAGTTAGTACTAGGTCAACGTGTGGGCCACCACTAGATAACTTTTCCAAGTTGCCATAATGCCCACCATGCAAAAGTGTAGCAGTGTTGTCATCAAAATGGAAGTCTTTGTTTGGCACAGATGGAGATGCTTCTGGCATTGATGCATAGTTTCTGTTTTTTGTTAAAAGAGCACAACGGTCATAAACGATCACATTACCGTTACCACTTTGCATCGCCGACTGCTTTTGGGGTCTCCCGTTGTCGTCGGTTGTCGGAGAAAGAACTGTACGCTCATCCAACACCGCGCATCGCATATTATTCAACTGGGAGTCATTATCGCTCCACTCTGTATCTGAGCTATGTTTCCCTTCTCCCGCATTGAAGAAGTTGCTCACAGAGGAAGAGTCAGTGTCTTTTGCACAGCAGCATAGTGGGTGTGTGTCTCCATTAAATTCCTCCTCCAATGCTACGTTGTATTCTTGGCCATTGATGCTCATGTTAACTACCATCCACGCTCTGCACCAGATGGGGACCTTTATCGTCAATCTAGCAAACTCTATGCATTCCCAAGCGTGTGTGCTTTCATCGATGGATACCAGGGATCCTATTGGTGCTACGATCTTTTTAAAACATTCCTCAGACCATAGATTAAGGGGTAAACCCCTACATCTTACCCAAACCAACTTGTTATGCATGGCTTGTGTAGAATTCCAAGGTGTGATCAAGTCAAAGTTCGTTTCCCACCACTCCTTGTTCTCCTCTATAAGCTTCACAACCTCCTCTCCAGAACTACCTTGCAGCAACAGTGTGTTATCCCCAAGGTATTTTGCTTTTAATCGGCCTTGACTGCTTGATTCCACTTCCTCACTAATTAGATCAACTCTCGCACAGTTGCTGACTCTGCCAATATAACTACCCTCCAGCCATTTAACATCCACCTCCTTAGCCTCAAAGCTTATTCCTTTCACTTGTTTGTTCTTCTGTGTAACTTCGTTTCCAGAACCTTTTGTAGCTTGAGCGTATGTTAAGTGTTTTTTAACCTCCCTCCATTCTGATCTAATTTTCACTGCCTTGTTAGCCACTGAAGATTTGGTTTGCTGTAGCCGAAGATTCACATCTTTCCTAGCATATCTTGGTATATTTACATGCAGTTTGGTAGAGCCAATGTAGATGGAGTCAAGGTCGTGTTGTAGTTTTTGAATTTCCTTAACATCATAGAAGCGAACGAACCCGTACCTGTGCCCCCACTTATCAAGCCTTCTTGGTATAAAAACTTCTGATACCCTTCCCCACCTCTGAAATACCCTCCACGTATCATTCTTACCGTAATTGATTGGAAAATGTGAGAAGAAGTAAGTAGTTATTTCTTCCTTGTTCATGCTATTTCTTGGATAATTCTTTTCCAAAGAGTTTTATGAAACGATTCGAATTTGTTTATGTAGATGACGACAACTCATGATCGGTGGCAAGTTTTTCGAGGTGAATTTATACGAAAGAAAGAGTAATAATGAAAAGAAATCTCTAGATTAAAATTAGACTATCCTATTTTTTTTTAAAGTGTAAAATAATATCTACAAAATAACTTATACTCTTAAATAATTTTATTTCTCTTTTTTCTTCTTTTTAAAATTCTTACACAAATTATGTGAAACAACATTAAGAAAAAGAACAAAATCTTATATAAAATATATCTAGCATGTCTGAAACAATATTAAAGAAAATGTTTATTTGTCAAAATTTGTCAGAAAAGCTTTGTTAAAATATCATCTCTCTAATACTAATATGTTTGGAATATCCACCTGTTAACTCAATGATGATATTTGACATATGATAACACTAACTCTCGAGTTAAATATTCATAAATAATTTCTTTTTCTGTCATGGGTATTCTAAGTTTTTTATAGCAACAGTAACTAAACTACAAGATTTTGACACAACCTGTTTTGATGACCCATTGTCCAAACCATTAATGAGCAATGCAGCATCCTTCATTGTACATAAGTAGTTGAGGTAACAGCTGCTGAATAATAAATAGTAGCCGAAGACATCATAGTATTACTATATAAAACTGAGAGTCAATCCATGAGGAAACAATTTCCTTAATAAACTATTTCTAAGTAAAACATTCTATTTTATATATATATATATATATATATATATATATATATATATATATATATTAATTAGTATTACGTAAGATTCTAGAAAATAACGTTTTAAAAGTGACAATAATTTAAGAATAGTAAAACTCAATTATTTTAATATTAAATAGTTTTAGTATAAATAGAATTATTATAAACGAGTTTTATTATTTTTAAAACACATTATCTCTCTAGAAACCACTTTTCTAGAGTTCTCTGACTTTTCTCTAGAGGTTTTGTTTCTTTGGTCGTCTGATCGGAGAACCAAGACCGTAGGATTGATCCTCTTGGTGAGCTCTTCAAATTGGACCGATCAGTTTCTCCATTCGCGTAAGTTGAGCTTCCACTATCCTTTTAGTCTTTTTTTGTTGCATGCGAGCCCTCTTTCGCTTGCATGCGACGTTTTAATCATCAGTATGAGTCTTTGTTGATCAGTGATCATAACGGTATGTCCTAATCATTCTTGTAATGTTTCTATGTGTAGATAGAGCATCCTGTGGAGTTAGAGGCGTTGACGTTTTTAAGGCGTTGACGTCTATAAAAAATGTTTAAGCAGGATAACAGGTAAAGAAAGCTAGAACTCAAAGACTTAAAAATGATTTGCTTGATTTTTGCTGGAAATTGAGTGTTGAAATGTATTGGATTGGCGTTTGTGTGTTGTGGAGTTGATTGCATGTTTGTTTGGTAATGTTTTCTAGCTTTGCATGAGTGAGTGTAGGTGGGGATCTGTTGTGCTCGCCTAAGCGAGTGGTTTTTCGCCCAAACGAGAAGCTCTCGCCTAAGCGAGAATAGCAGAAGCTCGTCCCTACTCTCTGTCGCGAGTTGTCGCCTGAGCGAAGGCCTTCCGCTTGAGCGAGAGTGATCTCGCCTAAGCGAGATGGTTTAGCTTAAGCGAGGACTCGTGGATGCTCCAGTGCTCTTTGTTTTCAATCTCGCTCAGGCGAGAGAGCTTTTAGCTTGAGCGAGAGGCTCCTGTCGTCTGAGCGAGAGCTCTGCAGCTTGAGTGAGATTGACAGCAAATTGATTTTAAATTACTTGGTTGCTTCAATGATTGATTGATTAATTTACTCCTTAAAGAAGTTTGATATCATGTATGTTTTATGTGATGTAATGAGACTGAAATCGACGAGTTTGGTATGAAATGTTGTGTGAGCATGCGAAGTTGTGATGTTTAAGGAATTTCAAGGAGAAGTTCTATGTAGTGGTGTTTTAGTGTATGCAATGACATAAGGACTTGGTATTGGTTGGTCTCCTGAAACTCCAATAATCATTCACGCTCAGATAGAGCATAATGGATTATGTTGTGAGGAGTAGTAGGAGGTCCTAGTCTCTGGACTGGATCAAGTCCTAGGCACGAAGGGGATTTATCTTGTGAGAGGTTGGGTGATAACCCTTGAGGCCAAATGTAACATCCCGACCGGATATTATGGATTTAAATAAATAAAATAAAGAAATAAACAATCAACTTCATTTAATGAAAATCTTTTCCCAAAAATGCAGGAATTTAAACATTTACTTCCTCATAATCTATGTCAAAATCCATACTTATAAAAATTCACATAAATATCCATAAACGATAAGGTCTACAATTTTTATTCCAAAATCATAAAACATAAAACTCTAAATAGAAACTCCCATGCTAGCCCTACTCCGGCTCTATGCATCACCAGATCCACCTGCAACATCATCTACTCACGTGTACCGCGTACACGATCATCGCCAAACACAAGTAGATAAGGTGAGCTAACAGAATAAAACATATGCATACAAATCATATAATTTCAATCACACCAAAGGAACCCATATCCTTTGATTTCACACACATGGCCACCACCATCTCAATTGTGGTCTACGTCTTCTGATGAGTACCTCAAGGTGTCTTGCTGCCACACCTACCAGCCACAACTGGTAGAGCACGTGCGGGAAACCTTGTTACGGATCACACACCATAACGCCAGGTGGAGTTCCTATTACGAATGACATTCGTAACGTCCCAAGACTACCAAACTCGTCAACTTAATACTGAGGAAGGCGATCTAACTGGACTCATCCGTACACGCCACAACGTGCACACTCACACTGGCAACACTCGCCAACCCGAGCCATAACTCAAGAGTTCCTCGTGTTCATCCGTCATCCCGAGCCACAACTCATGAGATGTCATTTCGAGCCACAACTCAAGGAATGCAACGTGCTTAACCCCTATCCCGAGTCACAACTCAAAGGATACGTTCCAAGCCACAACTCAAGGAACACCAACAAGCCGACCTTTAAAGTATCACCAACCAAAACCTTGTAGATCACGCACTACCAAAACAAACAAAGCACTTTGCCTCACAGTATCGCCTGGCGCAACACACGAGTCGCCAGGCACAATGCGCTTCCAGTCCGCTAGCGGAGGACGCGTACCGCCAAGCGCCAGGCACCTCTACACTCATTGTTCCTGTAATTATTGCCTAGCAGGAATATCTCTGCTTCCAGGCGCCTTGCTTCACACCAACCCCCTAGAACAATGCCTATCGCCTGGCGGTATGAACCATGCCGCTAGGCGCCACACCAATGCATCAACTGTTCTGGTTTTTCTGCACTTCGTTAAATTACTAACTTTCAGTCACGTACTTGCACACCTCCAGAGTATCTATTACCACTCTATTCAGTACTCAATGGTCTATATATTGTATTCCTTGGCATACACATACCTTCTTACCTTTATTCACTTATATTCCATTGATTCAAGTCTTAGGTTCAACATTGCTAAATAAAAAATAACACTATTAGCTTCATGCCCTTACCCTCTATTAATTATCCAATTGTTAATTAAGTCTCCACCAAATTTTGTATGGCATAACCACCATAGCCTACTCATGTGTACCTCATCCTTCCAACTTGACAAATCCAATTACTCTTACAATCCCATATTTACTCTAGCAACGTCTTATTATGACTAATATTACCATATGTTATTGAACACTTATGTCTCACTCGAACTGCAATTCTTATTGCACTACCATGATAGTTCTCTTCCATTCAATTCCTAGAAGTTACACTTTTAACTCCAACATATCATCATCCATGCTTCTATTCCATTACTGCTTCCAATTCCCCAAGTAGCATGAACTTGATTCACTAAAAGTTCAGAACCATCAATAACTCTCACGACCACGTCAAGACTCAGGCCACTATGATGGCGCCTGTCGGCAAGCTCCATGTCGTCAAGCGGTGCATGCAGTTCTGGGCAAACTCCCAGAATTTCTGCACCTGCACTGCCCTCCTACATTTTTTCCTCTACCTATCTTCACTATTTCGTACATGAGCATGGTAACCGAGACCCAAATATTCAAACTCAACTATACCCAGCACAGTTCCAATACTAATTCACAATAATTGTACTCGAATCATAAAAATCCCTAAATGTTCAACCCTAAATGGTTGTTCATAGCAATTTTCTCAAATTTAACCTCCAACCACACGTAATTCGACCATGTAACACGTCAAATCATTCATAAATACTTAGGACTTCCTTTTTCCCCTATCAGAACTACCCCGGAACGTACAGTACATCAAAATCGAGTCAATTCGACTTGTGTTGCCTGGAGGTTGTTCATCACCGCCAGGCAGTTCATCAAGAAAAACCCATAATTGGGTTGTAGGCTTGTGTCGCCTAGCGGTATAGGGCTTCACCATCAGGCGATTCCTCGTAGGAACCTAGCAAAACACAAAAAATGGTATGTGTCGCCTGGCGGGGAGTTCATAGCCTGCCAGGCAGTTTCTGGAAATTTCTAGAAACACAAAATTTAAAAAATGCATAAGGGTTCATGCATAATCACAATATATTTATCATACAATTCATGCTTAAACCTAAATTTAACACGTAAAACTCCCCTAACATGGTTTCTTTTAGCTTAACTTGGAGACTTTGAGAGATCCTCTTTGATCACTAGGCCGCCTAGCACTCCCCTTCAATTTAGCTCCCAATTACACTCAATTCTCACCACATCCTCTGAATTCGTGCTTTTCTTCCTATGCAACAATGACAATACAAAAAACCTTTCTTCTCACCTAAATTGGTCTTTTAATGGTGCCTTAATTATAGGTTAATGTTCTAAAACGAAAATTGGCATTTAACTTAGCTTAATGGTCATTCAATACTTGTCTTATGATGGTTTTCCAGCCCTCCCTTGGCTGCTAGGGTTTTATGACTTTTGATATTCATGCCAAAAATAATTCTAGCAAAAAGATAGTTTAGTGTGGGTCTACCAAGGTTCAAACTCATAACCATGCCCATGTCAAATCAATGCATAATCATCATGATCCAGCACATTATTAAAATAATTATAAATTAAATAGCACATAATTAGCATACATAGGACTTGGGCCCAAGTCTTATCACACAATAAAGTATTTTCAACCATTTGAAGTAGTACTTTTCCACATGGTACATGTCAGAATTAAATGTCATAAAGGCTTCCACTACCCTCATTTATTAATTAATTAATTAATTTTTCACAGGTCTTAAACCAAACTCTGCAGAGTTGGGAACCACACACAAGTGCAAGCCACCGAGAGATCCGATGTCATTGGCATGTATCCGAATAATTGAGTTTAATGTCAAATGTATCTCTGTTTATATGTATGCCTATATGTGTTATGTTGGTAAACTGAGTTAAGTTTTCATATGAAATTTTCTTGTTTACATTAGCTTACCCTTGCTTTCTGTGTTTCTGTCTTATGTTGTATGTTTTTCTTTTGCGATGATCACTTTTTCGGTGGGGTGGGAGCAGACGTGGTTACAGTGTCAGAGATACTTCTGGAGGATGACGAGCCATTGTTTTAGGTTGAGAAGGAGGCTTTTCAGTGAGAGCTTTAGTAGTGGTCAATTTAAGTATAGAGTTTATTAGTTTAGTTTAAGTGTATAAGTGATATATTTTTATAGTCATATCTTTTGTAAGACTGATTATTGTATTAATATATTGTGTACACTAAATTATCTATTTTGGAACTATGATAAAACTCTCTATTTTTATTAGTTTTAAGCTGCTAACAATGGGATGTTACACATTCTATGTTAGAAAATAAAATAAACAAATAAACATCGTAAGTTATTGATTACATGAATATTTATTAAGTAGATGTCTATCACTTCTCATAATAAATTTCTTATAGTCTCAACACTACAGGTTACACAACATTACTCTTCTGCATTTATTTGATCGTTGTCTCGGGAATCTCAAATCTCTAGGCGACAAGAAATAGTGCAATTGTTCTAGTTTCTTCAACTTTGCTCAGTGGCCAAACAAGAACATGATCTCCTTCTCTATGAAAAAGTTTGGCTCGAACGAACATCTCAAAGAGTGATAGATACCTTGATTTTGTTCCTCCTCCTCTTGCTTCTTAGTAACCGAGTTTTCTCATCCCACAACTTCAGTTTTCCATGGTTACTTGCTTTCATATGTGAATCCTAATTCACCTTCACTTGGATCGTCATTCTCAACACCAAGTGATACGAACATGTCTGAAGTGTTTATCTTTCCATAAATGTAATTTTACACTACCCATTTTACTTCTTTTCTATTTATTGCTTGCCAAATTTATAGACGGTCAAATTAGAAGATCAAAAAGTAATATTTCATTATACGAACAACATGTTTCCAATATCTGTTCAAACAGCAAAATCTTACATACATCTTTCCAATATCTGTTCCAATGGAAGTTTTGGTGCTTGCACGTCTAAAGAACAAGAAAGCAGTTATTTATATGCCATATGAACAGGTTATATTAGAAAAGAAGAAAGGTCTTTATGATGGGTTGCCACACTTAATCAATGTATCAAGAGAGAAGAGACCACACTACCATCACAATTACAAAGTCGGAGCTATGAATGTGTTGGTAAGTTTTGATTCTCATTTTTTTTAATTCAACCATAAGTTATTAATTTGAATTAATAACTTATATGTGCAGGCAAGAGTGTCTGGATCGATGAGCAATGCTCTTTATGTTGAACTAGACTGTGACATGTCGTGAACAATCCTAAATTTGTTCTACATGCTCTGAGCATTTTGATGGATTCACAAGAAGGGGTTGCTTTCGTTCAATGTTTCCAACAATTCTACGATGGAATAAAAGATGACCCTTTTGGAAATCAGTGGGTGGTTGCATTCCAGGTGCTTTTCAGCTTTAAATGAACTTCTAAGTTTACTCTTCACTTGTGAAATTTATGAACTAAGGAACTTTGTAATCTAACATTTTTTTGTTTTTGTCTTACGCCGTACATGATTCGGGGCATGACTGGACTTCAAGGACTTTCTATGAAGGAACTGATTCGGGGCATAACTGGACTTCAAGGACTTTCTATGGAGGAACAAACCGTTCATTTAGAAGAAACACTGTTTACGGTCTTTATCCTCCTGAAATCGAAACTGGGATAAAAGGTCTTATCCAAATTCACACAATTTCTTATTTTTAAATGGAAAATAATTTTTTGATAAAGTTTACAAAATTTTCACAAACAGAATTAAATAAATAATTTTTTTATTTTTTAATCAAAATAAAAAAATAAAATATTATTTTTTTTTTACCATATTAATACGTTTGTCAAAATTTGTCAATTTTTTTGTTTTGTTAAACTATCATATTTCGTAGGGGAATTCATTTGTACTGCATATATGATAGTGTGCTACTGGACATATATTTGAAAGGGTTGTTTAGCAGAGGAAAATACGGGATTCCCTTATCACCATTTTCATGTCATCATTTATCTTTGTGCATTTTTGTACAAGTAATATTACCAGTTGATGACAACTAGAACTTTGTCTTGGCATCACTGAATAAGTCTATCAAAGGTTGTCTACTTTCTACTAAGTGTGCATTATTTGATGGCGAATCTTGTACTTTGACTTATTATTTGGTACAAAAGTCATTTGGTGTTGATTGCTTAATGACAACCAGAAACCTTTATTCCCTTGTACAATGTTTATCTCCGTCATCCATATAACGACATGTCGTCAACTTAATTACTTAATTCAGATTTAAGTATCATCAAGTTGATATATATAATGCTAAGATTTTCTTTAATCATTAATTATTTAGGTCTTTTGGTCAACATTATGTCAGTCATGATTTTCTTTACACTAATTAAGATTATTTTCAGTTATTTTTCAACAACAGTAATTAAATTTTTGTCGAAGTTATTTTTACAGTCAAACTATTATTTGATTTTTAGATAATATAATTTAACATTTTTCATTATTCATTAATTTTATATAAAGGAGGATTGACTGTCATGATTATCTTTCACCACTATTGATAAAGTTATTTTTTAGTATATAACATCTTTCGATTTAAAGTATGCAATATATTTTTTTAACAAAATTTATAGACATTTTTTCACTAGACATCCCTAAGGTTATATGATAAAAAGTTTATAACTTAACACAAATTAAATTATATTTTAAATAAAATATTAAAAAACTCAATAATTTAAAATAAAAATAAATTTCACATATAATTGCATAGAAAATTTGTAAAACTTCCTAAGATCGATAAAAGATATTGAAGTAATTATTTCAATTTTTTATTTATAATTTTTTCACTAAAAATTCCAATCTTACAAACAGGTCTTTGAATAAAAAATTTTGATATTATATAACCTTTGTAAAATATTTCCTATTAATGTATAATTTTCTCCTAAAGTATAAAATATTTATCACTTTCCACATTTAAAGGCAAAAGGCGGAGAAGAAGAGGGCGCCGCCATGTGAAAAATTCTCTTATATTCCTAAAGAAACCCTAAACCATCGTACCTTTGAATTTCGAACCAAAATGAAATTTTCAGTGACGCCAAAACTCGAAATTTTCAGACACACCGATTCATTTTCGATTTCATTTTCGAACCTTCCTTGCATTGTCTACCCATTATACATAAACATGTCAACAATCTTTCTTCTTCACCCAAAACTCCAATCTCATCTTCTTCCATCTGTCTGTTCTCTCCCTCTCTTCCAAATTCACGCCTCAGAAGGAACAAGATGGAGACTCGTGCCGCTTCAAAGAGAAAGGCAAACAGTATAGTCTTGGTCCAAAAACAACACCCCAAAAGGCATAGGGTTTCCTTCGCTCAAAATCCTCCCAAAGAGAAATTGCAAGATGCCAAGAAGCCATCTCCCACAACCACCCACTCTTCTTCCCCCCATATAGGTGAATCTCTTGTTTCCGATGTCTACGAGTATCTTCATGAGATGGAGATGCAGAAAAAGAGAAGACCAATTGTTGACTACATTGAGAAAGTTCAGAAACTGTTTACGCCAACCATGAGAGGAATCTTGGTGGATTGGTTAGTAGAAGTGGGTGAGGAGTACAAGCTTCTCCCGGACACTCTTCATCTCTCTGTTTCATACATTGATAGGTTTTTGTCTGTTAATCCTGTCACTAAATCCAGACTTCAGTTGCTGGGTGTTTCCTCCATGCTCATTGCATCCAAGTACGAGGAAATCGATCCACCCTGTGTGGACGACTTTTGCAGTATCACCGATCACACATATGACAAGGAAGAGGTAGTTAAGATGGAAGCTGACATATTACAGTCACTCAAGTTTGAAATGGGAAATCCTACTGTGAACACCTTTCTCAGGCGGTTTGTTGATGTTGCTTCTGATCATGAGATGACTCCAAATTCACAGATTGAATTTTTGAGTCAGTATCTTGCTGAGTTAAGTTTGCTGGATTATGATTGTTTAAGATTTTTGCCTTCTGTTGTGGCAGCATCAGCTGTATTTCTTTCCAGATTTATTATCTCGCCTGAAGTACATCCATGGAGTCATTCTTTGAGTGAATGCTCAGGTTACAAACCAGCTGAATTGAAAGAATGTGTCAAAACCTTGCATGACCTGTACTTGTTACGAAAAGCAGCATCCTTCGAAGCTGTCCGGGATAAGTACAAGCAGCAAAAGTTCAAATGCGTTGCAAACCTGTCTTCCCCTCCTTATGTACCAAATTCTTACTTTGAAGACTTCTAAAGATGCATAGAACTCAATTAACTTATTAGATTGTACAGTTTCTTGTCATCATTGAGGCTTTGAAGGAAACACAGCACGCAATTTTGATGGTTACTGCTGAACAATTGTGATAGTCTTTCAATAGCATGTACTAGGAAAATTATGGTGTAGGATGAGGTCAAAATTGTATAATTCATTGCTTAGAAATTTATACGAACAAAGTTACCTTGTGAAAAATCGTCTTTGGCATCATTGATCCAAGTGATGGTTGCAATCTTGGGAGACTTTGTGCTTCAACCAATAAAGAATGGGGCTTTTACTTTGTTTTTAGACAGCAAACCAGGGGTGTTGATCTTGGGATCTAAGGATGTTGTCATCAATAAATTTTAATTTTTTTTATCATTTGTCAAGCTGTGGTCATGGCGGGAAGGAACTTTAGATGCAGAGAAAGTAGGGAATTAAACATTACAGTTTTTGTTCAGAATTGAAAATGTCCTATTCTGTAGGAATATTTATTTATCTTTGTTTTCATCATTCTCTTTTGTTACCATTAACATTTATTTTAAACCTAAAGAACTGCGATTTTATATAAAATGCAAAGTGTAAAGGTGGTTCTTGATAAAAATTATGGTTATAAGTTATAGTTTTTATGGTTCATAAATAGATTTATTTCATAAAAAAAAATCGCAAGAATATATATTACAAAATTTACAAAAAACTTATTTTCATATATTTACGAAAAAACGTTAATCTCTACTTGCTTCTATTAGTTTAGTGTAGAAATAAAAAGGAAGAAACAAATTTGAAAATAATGATACATAATTTTTTTTAATAAATATGAAAAAAAAAATATAACGTATAAACTTGTCACTCAAATATTACAAATATAAAAACTTCATGCGGAAAACTTATATTACATTATATTATATCAATCACTTAAATAATATCTTATTAACATTTTTATAAATAAACTAAAAATACTAATAATAAATAAAATATATGGTGAATCTACAAAGTCTCCAAAACTCTACAATTAAATTTTTCACTTTCAAATAATAATCTAACTCTTGCCAAAATATTATAAAAAATAAGGATATTTGCTTTCTAGTTTTCGTTAGGTTTTTTTAATTTGGTTATATTTTTAATTTTTTTAATTTAGTTTTAATATTCGTCAATTTTATTTAATTTGTCCTTTTCGCTAACACTGTTAAAATAGTTAACGGATAGTGAACAGTAATTATCACGTGTCATTTTGTGATTTTTTTTTTTTTTTTTTTTTTTTTTTTTTTGATTTTTTGAAATTCAGATTCAAATATTTGAATCATGATTTAAATCCAAATCCAATATTTGGATCAAGTTCAAAATCCAAAATCCATTTTTTATAACAGAAATTTAAATTGAATTTTCTAAGACTTGTGTCCTTAGGTTCGACACCATCAAATTTGAGAGATTTTTTGTCGGGGCTAACTCGATCGAATTTCAGCATGGAACAAACTCAACTAACTTTTGGTTGTGCCAGACTTAGCCAAATTTTGATCGGGACCGACCGAATTTTGGTTGAGGCCGACTTCAACCGAATTTTGGTTGGGGTCGACTCGGGCAAATTCAAACGAATTTTGGTCAGGGCCGACTCGGTCAAGTATGTACAAATTTCGGTTACGACCGACTCGGTAAAATTTAGCAGCATATGAAAAAATTTCGGCTGGAACAACATGGCCGAATATGACCAAATTTGGGTTAGGGTCGACACAACAAAATGTCTGTTAGGATCGACTTGACTAGATTCGGTCAAATTTCGGTCGACGTTGATTTTGCCTAATATGGCCACATTTGGGTAAGGACCTGCTCAGCCAAATTTCGGACGGTGTTGAATCGACTAAATTCTGCAAACTTTTGGTCAAAGATGACTCGATTGAATACTACCAAATTTTGGTTGCGGTTGGCTCCACCAAAATGACAAAATTTAGTCTGAGATCGACTCGGCTAAATATGACCAAAGTTGGACTAAGGCAAACTCGACGAAATTTCGGTCGAGATTGACTCGCCTGAATTTCGTTCAAGGCCAACTCGATTGAATTTGGCCGAATTTTGGTCGGGGCCAACTCGGTTGAATATGGCTAAATTTCGATCGCGACCAACTAGTCCGAATACAGCCAAATTTCGATAACGACCGACTATTCCGAATATGGCCAAATTTTGTCTGGGGTTGTCTCAGCCAAATACGACCAAATCTGGGCCAAGGCTGATTCGATCTAATTTCGACCAGGGCTGACTAAACTGAATTCGACCAAATTTTGACCAGAGCCGGCTAGGCTGAATACGACCAAATTTTGGTCGTGGTCGTCTCACCTTAATACGGCAAAATTTCGTCTGAGGCTGACTTAGCCCAATGCGGCAAATTTGGTCCAGGGCCGAGTGGACAAAATTTCGATCAGGGCCAACTTAACTGTATTCGGTTGAATACCGTCAAATTTTGTATAAGGTCACACTGGCTCAATAAAATTTGGACTAGTCCATCTTGACATCTAGCTTAACCCAACTAAAAGTTTAAATTGAATTTTTTGGATTTTCCATATTTGAAAATATAGATTTAGAGAATGAATATCTAATTCACAAAATATATAAAAGTATATCAGATTGAAATCCAGATCCAATAAAATAAATTTCAAATTGATTGAATTTTTATTGAAATAAATCTTAATTGGATCGAATCAGATAAAATAATTAAATTTTTTGTCCACCCGTAATAAAAAGGTACAAAACAGAAACAAAAATATACTTTTTATAGACTATAGTAAACCATTTCTTACGAGAGTGAAGTTTTGTTAATTAGGTTTGACAATTTTGGAAACTAGTTGGGGTGGTTGTATTGTAGGGATCAATGGCCGAATGTATAAAGTTGATTATATATATATATATATATATATATATATATATATATATATATATATATATATATATATATATATCCATTAACTTTAAGTGAATTTTGGAATCAGTGTATTTTGAAACTTTTAATCAATTTAATCTTTCATTTTACGAAATACATAGATTTAGTATTTTTAATCAAATTTTGTTAGGTTTATTTTATGTTTCGTACGCATTTCAGGATTGTATTTGAGTTGTTTATATTATTTGACACATTTTTGTTATAATGTTAAGTTAAATACTATTATGAAACACGTTTGAAATGTCAAATAAACATAACAAAATTTGATTAAAATGACTAAAAATTCACGTATTTCGAAATATGAATGACTAAATTGGTCAAAAATTTCGAAATAGACTAATTTCAAGATTTACTGAAAGTTAAGGAACCAAAAACATATTTAACTATATATATATATATATATATTAATAGTGCTAAGATTTATTTTAAGTCAATGTCGATTGTAGTTATTTTTTAGTTTTTTTAACGGCAGTTATTAATTTTTTGTCGAAGTTATTGTCAGGGAGGACTCAAGAGTTTTGGAGGTCTAAAGCAAACTTACAAAATGAGATCTTTTATTTTATTTTTTTTTTTGCAAAATTATTTATTAAATTGTCATAATTAATTTTATTTTAATTTTTTTTAAAGGATAATAGGATTAATTTTTTTAATATTTCTTGGGACATGGTTTATCTTAAATAAATTTTTATTATCTTTAACTTTGAGAAACTCCTTCCGGCTGAAGCAACTGATATTGAACTTGTTAACATTATCCTAATCACTAATTACTTCTCTTTCTCTATTGTTGTTTTCACCTATATCTATATTGTTATTATCTTGTTCATTCAAATAACACTCACATGTATTTTCTAATTCATTTTTTCTTATCTATTTTTATAAAGTTATTCATAGTTCCTTTTTGTTATGCAATTAATGCCTAAATTCTTATCCTTTTTTGGATCTTTGAATAGCCTGATTCAAATTTTTTAGTTGATATATCTATATATTTTTATATGAAATAATAATATATAAAATACTACTAAAGATATGTATATAAAATGATTGATTTAGAATAATAAAACCTGATTTTGGTTGTCAAGGAAGTAAAACTGATAGTAGACTTGCAGTATCTTAAAGTCTCAAACCTCTCACTCCCTCTCAACTATTTCACAAACCTCCAAAGTTTATTTTAAGATTAATCATTAATAAAAATAATTCAATTTTTTTTTGTTTTTCGATAACAAGTGGGCAAGATATACAAAAAAAAAAAACTCTTAAAACTCATAAATCAAAAAGTACCGAAAAAAAAAA
>Ga0209589_1002215_pt1 | contig 33412 bp, 12 predicted proteins | sample CowpeawhiteBW_FD_187525 | JGI IMG/M metagenome (GOLD analysis project Ga0209589, IMG submission 187525) | Root nodule microbial communities of legume samples collected from California USA - Cow pea white BW (SPAdes) (version 2) | ecosystem: Host-associated > Plants > Roots > Nodule | place: USA...
TGGGCGGGTATATATATATCCCCATCCCCATCCCCATCCCCAGTTGAAAATTTCGGGTATTACCCATACCCATACCCATACCCAGTCAAAGCGGGGATTCCCCGTCAAAACGGGGACGGGTTCGGGTGATACCCACGGGCACGGATTTATTTGCCATCTCTACTTTTAACACGGACCGATGGACTCTCCCGTTGAGCTTAACCTGTTTTGTCACCCTTAATTTTTAAATAATAAAAATATGAAGAATATTCAATAATAAAAATATTTATATAATAACTTAATATTAAACTAATAAATAACTTTTCAATACATGTTTTCCAAGTTACATGACAATATTTTCATACGTGGCTGTAAATAACATATATGGTTAATAAATGTATATTATTTATTTAAATAATATTATTTCAAAAAATAAAAGAAAAAATATTTTTTCTAAATTTAATTTTATTAAATGAAAAAGTAATTAAAAATCTTGCAAAGATAAAATTAAAATGAAAGATAGTATAAAAAAATGTTAACTCTTTAGATATAAGTTATTCTTTAATAATTTATTAAATGATAAAATAATTATAAATTATAAAAGAATAAAATTAAGAATGAAAAAATTAAAATAAATAACTTTTTAATATTATTAATATAATTTTTTTTTGCAATAATAAATATATTGAAAGATATTAAATGATAGAGTTGAAATATATTTCTATTTTTTCAATAAATAAATTTCAAAACAATCAAATGGACAAAAGGATAAAAGAGTAAAATAACTCTATAGAAACATATGATAAGAAAATAAATATGAGTAAAAAAGTAAATTAGTTGAAATATATTTTAATATTTTTGGAGCAAATTAGTTTAAAAATAAAATAAATTGATAAAAGAATAAAATAACTTATTGCACATGTGGCAACAAAATAAGTATAAATAAAAATGAAAATTAACGTTGTTAATTGACTAAAAATTTAATTTTCATGACATGATATTTGTTAACAAAATAAACATGTTAAAAATAAGTAAAATTCAAAAAAAAAATTAACAATATCAAATAATTAAAATAAAATAAGACTAAATTGTAGTACTTATTAACTTAAATAATAAATAATAATAAATCTTATTAAACTAAAATAATATTAAAAATTATTTATCTATAAATAACCGTTACTTACAAAAGTAATAGTCTAATAGTGGCAGAACAATTTAATTATTCTTTAAATTATATTAAATATTTCCTTATTATAATATTTCCAATTATTTCCTTATCAGTGTTTTTTTAGGTTGATCATTGTTTTTATTCAAAAATTTTAATTTGTTCCTCAGATTTTGATTCGTTTTAAATGTGTTTTTATTTTTCAAAATGTGTAAAAATTAAGTCATTTTTGGTAGTACCGTACAACTGAGTTAAATAGGTATCATATGTCAATTCGTGATTTTTTATGAATTTTTTAATTTTTAACTTTTTAGTTTCTAAAAAAAATGGTCACGTGTCAAGTTAATATTGTGCGATGTGGTAGTGCAGATCAACATGTAGTGGCAGTTTGGGATTGTCAAAATTTTGATTGAATTACTCTTTGGTCAATTTTTTCATCTAAAAATATATGTTATTCCTATAGTGTTTTTTAGTCTTAATTTAGTCTCGATTTTATAAAAAATAATGGAATTTGATATTTTTTATTAAATTTCTTGAAACGGAACAAGAATTTTTCATCAAAATTGACACTAAGATTATGTCAATTACACCAACAGAATAAATCATCTTTATTCAGAACTTCAATTTTGATGAAAAATTATTGGTTCGATTCAAAAAATTTAACAAAAAAAGGACAAAATTGTATCATTTATCAAAAGTCGACCAATTTGGGACTAAAATAAAACTGGAAGACCAACTAAATATTTTTGAACGAAAAATAGAAATCAAAAGAGTAATTCTAAAATGTTTTATATAAATTAATCAAAATATTGTATTTACTTTTTTTATGATAATAAAAAATAATAAAATTACAATTATTGTTATTATTATAATTATAAAATTAAATATAAATAATTTTCATATTTTTAGTATAATTAATTTTCTTTTATAATGATTAATTTTTTTTTAAATAACCTAATAAAAATGGTTAAATTAAACAAATAACTATTTAAAAGATAATATTAATAAAATAATTATTTTTATTTAAAAAATATTTAAAAGATAAAATTGAAAAATAAATGTGAAAAAAAAAAGAATTTTCCTTATATAAAAATATAGATGTATAAAATTTTATTAGAATATCAAATATATAAAATATATTAAACATATTAAATTTTAAAAAATTATTTAAAATCATATATTTAATTATATAAATGTAAAAAAAAAAAATTATGGGGGTCATGGCTCCCCTTAGTCCAAACGTAGGTCCGCCACTGGTGACATGACAGTGGTAGTACCACTTGTCATTGTTAGCTCCATGTCATTGACTTAATTTCAATTTAATCTATGTATTTATTCTTTTAGTATAAATTTAGTCCATATATTTAGGGATGACAAAAATACATGCGCTTACAGATATCCGTGGATAAAATCCATGATAGATAGTTAGGAGCCGCGGGTAGTGATTATATTTATACCCACTTATAAACAGGTCGGATGTGGGTACTACATGTATCCACGAGTACCCGTTACTTGCAAAAAATTAAAATTAAAATTAAAATTATTTTTATTAGGTTAAATTGAGAATTAAAAATTTAATTTATATTTTATATTTTATAATTTTATTTAAAAAAAAATATTTTTTAAATATTCATGGGTATGCAGGTATTCACAGATACTCACAAATTTTTAAAAAATCCACAGATATTTTTTAAATAGATACCATGCAAGTAAACATGTAGATATTTTTTTTGTGTGGATAAACACTATCCGTACTCGATTTGACCCATTATCATCCCTTATCATATGACACAAGACTGACTTGATAAGTAACAAATTTATTTTAATTTTTTAAAAAAAGTTTAGAAAGAAAAAACTACGACACATAATATATGCGGTTAGTACAATATTAATAAAAAGAACTTAATTGTTACAGAGAAATTTTCAATCAAAAAGGTTTAAACATTTTGTTAATTATATTTGCAGTTGTAGACATATGTCTTCGATGTAGGAGTCAGGATTTCCTTGTGCTGGTGATGGAGAGAATAGTAAAAGCAAGTAGGAGAAGACTAAAGAGAAAAAGAAAGTCAATTTATTTCTGACATTATTTAATCAAGGACAATTATAGAACTATTCCAATACTCACTAACAACGTGATTAAAGACAACTTACTCACCCTTCAACACCTATTCAATAATTCTAGGACTACCAAACAACCCCTGCATTCTATTCTTTTGCCTCCACTGCATTATCACTTCAATAAGATAACAAACTTTTGTTTCATAACCAATTATGTTATGGTAGCTCTATATTTAATTCAAGATAATTATGATTCATAGAATGTTAACACTTTCAATTCATTTTCAAACCCATCTTTTACTTCAAAACTAAGTTATAATGGATTTTTTAATATATTTTGATCGTCCGATCACAATTTCAATTTTGAATTTTTGAAATGCTTAAATCGTGTTAAAAATACTAGCGGAAACACGTACCATCAAACATGTGTCTCCATTTTTTCTCATAACAATACAATAAAATAAAAAATATTATAATAATTATTAAAATAAAAACTATTAGTGAAATTTTTGTTAAAATTAAAAAGATCAATAAAGTTACGAAATGTATATAAGAAAAAAAATGATTATTTTTTATTGTCAACGGTTAGATAATTTTTCATAAATAATAAAATAAATAAGATTAATTGTATTTATTATAATAATAAGATAAAATTTAATTTTCATAAATGTATTTGTCTTTTCATCATATCCCTAATCTCTCATCTCATTTCAGTCTATCTTCTCCTTTTATGCATAAAAATCATAGCCCAAACATCGTTAATCCTTTGTTTTTCCTGGTACATCATTTCCACTTCCTACAAGAACCAGAAGAACTTCCAATCCTCCAAAGCCAAAGAAAATGCAATTATTCATCACCTCCTCTGTGGGAGGCCTTGTTTTCTTGGCTTCAATGTGGTTCACAGCTGCACAACCTCTCAACCCTGGGAACTCGCCGTCCTTCAACACCGTCCCCGCATACCCGACCCAAACCCGCTCCCAAATCTGCCGCCTCGACCTCTCCAACGAGCTCTTCGGCGGCGTCAACCACGCCTGCGGCACCACCCTTGACCGCAGCCGCTGCTGTCCAGTCCTTGCCGCCTGGCTCTTCGCCGCCTTCGCCCGAACAGCCCTCGAAGTATCCGCCGCCGCGCCGCCTCCCTCCGGCGACCTCCCCATGATGCCCGACGACTCCCAGAGTTGCGTCAACTCGCTCCAAGACTCACTGAGAAATCGGAGCATCCGAATCCCCCAACCCAACGGCACCTGCGACGCCATTCTCTGCTTCTGCGGCATCAGACTCCACCAGATAACCTCCCTGAGCTGCCCCAACGCGTTCCACATCACTGCGGTTCGAAACGTCTCCGGCACCCACAACGCCACCCCCACCGCCGTTGTACGGAACCTGGAAAAGAATTGCCGCAACGCTTCTTACGCTGGCTGCACGCAATGCCTAAGCGCTCTACAAAAGGTCACACGCTTTTTCATCTCCTCCCTATATAAAGATTAAAATCAACTCTTAATGCAACGTTGAATTTTTTTCATCTGAATTCTAATTAATTTTGGGTTGACCTGCGAAAATGACACTGCCATGTGCGTGTGAGGTAGAGTTTATGTTCATGTCTTGCCACCTCCGATACCATATTGGAATATATCTAATGTCGTAATAACTCAATTTAAAAAAAAAAAACAATGGAAGTTAAATATCCTACATTATAATATATGAGTGTGGTTAATCACTTATAGATAGATACAAGGAGAATGCAAGGACTTTTAAAGATTAACCTCACAAAATTGATATTATAATTACAATTTGATATAAAAAACATAAAGGGTTAACTTTTAGTTTGTGTAAAATAAGGTTGAGGTAGCGAATGTGTGGTTGTTGGTAAGTTTTTTGAAGTTTGGTTTTATTTTGAAACAGATAAAAGGGAGTAATAAGGAGAGTGAGAGTGAGAGAGCTAAGAAGATGTTCAACCGTGACTGCCAATTGATGGCGCTGACGTGGCTGCTAGGAAGAAACAAAACGGCGTACATTCCAACCGTTTCGGCGGTGTTGCGAGCTGTGATGTACAGCGCACATCCACACGAATCGAAGTGTAGTCCGGACCAGGACAACATGCCCTTGGCCGTTGATTCCCTGCAATTTGAGACGAACCAGGGTTCATCTAGGCCGTTGAGGATAGTTTGGATTATGCTCCTGATGCTTCTGGTTTTTCCGTGATTGAAGGGTCCACTTCTTGATTGCGAGATGAGAGGGTCCTATTAGACCTTTCTTTGCCCGCTTTTGTTTGTAATCTGTATCTGGGTGTCACGTGAAGCTATTAGACAAAATTATGCAACCAACGTTTTGTTCTCTCTCACTGTAAATTTTGGACTCTGACTCTATTATTTTTTTTGTACATATTTGTTCTTTTATTATTAGTCCTTTTCCACTCTTTATTTTGCATTCCTTTTAGGAATAAAATAGTATGAAGTAATAAAAAAAGTGAAGATTAAAATAGTACAGGATAAAAGCTTGGAATATTAGCTGAAGAGATCATCACTATTAGTTCAAAGAATTGCGTACAAGTACCGTCACTGTAACCTGTATTTGTCTCTACATGGTGCGAGTGTGACCACCACGAGGAATGCAAATCAATTTTGCATTCGTCCAATTCATTAGTTTAAAGCATTAAAAAGGCAAGCTACAATGTTTTACAAGGAATGAAGTCTTGAGAAGCATTCCTGTAATCTGGCATGAATTGGGTCTCATCGTCTCACCATCCTTTACCTATCAACCATAGCCAGTCGAGTACTACTCCTGCAAAGATTCCTCCAACAAGAAACAACACCAATATGTTTCCCAAGGCATTTTGTTCTGGACCCTACAAAAAGTAAACACACCAAATTTTAATGTCTAGACACCAAAGTTTTCTGGCTCTATATGAACACTTAGGTGACTCACCTTGTAACCTTTTGGTGCAGATGTTAGGACACACACAGTGAGATAACCATTGGATAGCCCCAAGAAGGATGTTAACAATATCATCCAACCTTGGTCACCAAACTTTGCGGTGAAATAAAATGCTGGAATTAGTATGAAACGGCTAACGGTAGCTATTGTGATCATCTTTCGGGACTCCAATTTCAAGCATTTGATGAGTGGAATGTATCTTCCAATCAGATCGCACACATTATACATAGCAATTAAGACGAGAGCATACCTGAAACACTCAGACATGTCAATTTACATTATATCCGGTTATATAAAATCACAGAGTAAATAAATATATCTTGGCCTTTTGTTTAGTTTCTAGTCACAAAATCAAGCTATTTCGTGATGAACATACCATGTGCCCAAACTATGTGATCCAGTATCTTCTGAGAGGAATCCAGGGAAAATAGACAGTGTCAGCACATAAATTAGGAACATATCAAATGCATAATCAATGTTTTCCGATAACAATTGCTTGTTTCCCTTCCGCTCTGGATCTTTTGTATTTTCCTCGTCCTGAAAAAACATGAACCTTAATGCATAAGTTGTGTTTTTTCTTTAACAAAGAAAAATTTCTGGGATGCATTGATGAGTAAAAAGGACGTGAGAACACAGTACTGTTCCAGGTAATGTCCGGATGCCACCTGCTGCAAGGTCAGCTGATACAGTTTTGGATCCTTCTGATGCTGCCTTTGAACGGTAGTACTTCACAATTGGTAGTTTAGGAAAAATAAATGCATAGAGAATAACGCATAGGAGCTCAAAGAATGTTGATATGGCAAAGAAAAGAACTGCATAATTAATTGTATAACATGACAAGTGATCAGAAACTAAAAGGGGGTGAGGACAACAATGATCATAATAATTATATAAGTTCAGTGACGACAAACATGAATTGAACCTACTTGCTCCTTTGCGGAGACCGTCACTAGAATGATCAAATGCTGCTTTTGTAATTAACCTCAAAGCAGAGGTTAATACACCAGATGCTGCCAAACCAGCAAGGAATGACTGTAACAAAAAAACCATAGCAAACAAATTCATTAGCTTAATGAATCTTTAATAACTTCATCATAATTATATCACAGAGGATAACCTGAATGAACTCTGGTTGCATGTAGGACAGGTCTCCCACCATTCCACCTTGAACATGAGCATCTGCTACTCCAAAGGCACCACTAAGTGCACATATAGCAAGGAATATTCCAAGCCCTCCTTCACCAGATGCTGCAGAATTCACCTATGACAGATTGGTTGGACATAAATAAACACCATCCCAGAGGAATCAATTATCCAAGTTCTCAGATTAACGAATAGGACTTACAATTAACACCAGCAACGTGCTTATGAAAAAAAGTATATATCCAAACATATTCCGAATTCGTGTATTGATTTTTGCCTCATTATACGCTAGTATTGCAAGTGTTCCAACAGCAAATGGCTGATATACAAGTGTAAGAACCCTAGAGGGGTGATATTTCTGCACAAACAGAACACCAAATTACAATTACAACATTTGAATATGAGGTCAGATAATGAAGAACAAGAGTATGTATGTATGAATCACACTGGAAACAAGTTAACGTAGTAATCTTCTATTGTCAGCATACTATTCCATGAAAAAAGACATCCATTTCCGAGAAGCCAACAAACCACTATTGCAGCAGATTTTCCCTATTCAATAGACCAAACAAGTAAAAATTATAAATGAATTTCTCTGTGTTTCTATGTTGAAATAACAGAACAGTAGATAGATCAAGGTACGAACCTCTAGCCGTGTTGAAATCTCATTGTTGCCCATGCCTGCCATGGATGCTTCTCTTCAATGAAGAAATTAGATTCATCACCTCAAGGTTTCAATGTGTATATATAATCTATTTGACTTATTGAAGATAAACTATACGAAGCCACCTCACATACCACCTTCTTTTTGATTAAAAATAGAATAATTTAAAATATTCTGGGAATTAAAAAGTCTAACACATGTTTTCAAAGCAATAATAAAATCTTATATTGCAGGTATTATCAATCATGCTATAATTAAGTCAAAGCATGTGTTTCACCCGCAGATATTGCAACTGATAGTGACGCATTAAAATTTGACAATTGGCTGCCACTGTTTTAGCTTCAACTTTCAAATGACGATTGATGAAGAGAGACCAACGATTTAGACCATGTTTGGATAAAATCTGGGAACATGTTTTCAGGAATTTGAATACACATAACAAAAGAAGAATTTACTGTTTTAGAAGTGAAAGTGCTTTGTAATAATTCATGACATCTAAAAATGAAGTCGTTGTGCAGAAAAAAAAATTACCAGTTACGACATACAGAAGATTGTGGAGAATATACGAGGAAAAATAGATTAAGGGACTAGCATAACATGGCTTCTACCTTACCTGTAGTGAAAAGATGAAGAAGGTATTGAAGCGAGAAAGAGCTTCCTATAGAACACTGCACGTTGCCCAGAAATGATGAGAAATGTAGAAAGAGAAGTGGCTAAAAGGAAGCAGCATCTGGTGGGTCACTCCTATTGCTTCAAATGGATTTGTCAAATACTTGTGTGCTTGTGTTCTCTTTTATGTCAAAGACAACAACAAGTTGTGCTTCCTTATCTGAATTCAACTTTTTATGTTCTGTGTTCACACGGTTGTGCTTCGCAGTGTGACTTTTCAGTCTTCACATTGATATTGGCCATAGCCAGTGCATCTAATTCTTCAAACCACACGAACATATAATTTATTTTATTTCTATTTTAGCAAAGTTTAATTAATTGACCAAGGAAGAGGATCTTAAAAAGATCGATGAGAATGAGTATGTGGACTGTTCCTTGATTAAACGGCTTAATTTATTGCTATTTTGTATTCAAATGGACTTGCGTGTGATAGACGTATTTTTTCATTATAGTATGAATGAAAGGTGGGCGTTTTCAAAACTAGGGAAAGAGGATCAACTTGCACCGTTGTTCACACTAGCACACTTTTGTTATTTAAAGTAATATCTTATTATTAGTTTAAAATAATTCGAAATTCAATTTTTTTTTTGTTAAAGACAGGTAATTATTGAAAACATGTGCAAATAAAGGAGTTGATTGTGTACTTTTTAGTTTTTGGTACAAATCATGAATGATGTGAACCGGTGACAGATTGCAAACCATATACATCTACTTACAATATTCGCGCTAAATTAAATACAAGCAAAAAAAAAATTGTAATGTATAATAGGCTTTTAAGTAGTTTTACTTTATTTAATGATATATCTCTAAAAGATTATTTATTTAATAGTGATTGTACTTTTAATTATTTCTTTTCGTTAATGAAATCAGAGACACAACATCGCATTAGATACGATAAGTGGTGACAATGGAATGAAATCGCAAAGAATTTTAAAATTGTGTAGAAATGGATAAAACTAATCAAGTGCCAAAAGTTATATGAGATTTAATCAGTCTTAATAAAATATTTAGATACGAAAGAAATATTTACTTTTGTTGTTCTTGACAGAAATGATTCAATATAAACCAAGAACTTTTCTTGCGAACTCCCCTAACTTTTCTTGTGGATAATTAGCTATGGCCTCACCTAATGTTGAAAGTAGTTTTTAACGTTAGTTATTATATGTTGAAAATTCCTACTTTTTCACTACGCCCTTTTTACATTATAGTCAAACTGACGTTGAACCATCTTTTAGGTCGAACCATTACTCTCATGCCATATCTTTCTTTTTTGTTCTATTTTCTTTTTTCCGAATTTGTATTATTTTTCAATTTCTTTCTTTTTTTCTCTTCCTCTATCGGTGACTCATTTCTTCTTCTTTCTTCTCCCTTCTGAACTCTTTTGAATCTTTCTTCGTGTTTCTACAAATTCAGGATTTCAAGACTTTTTCTTTTCTTTTCCAGTTTTTCAATACTTAAGTAAAATTAACCCGCTACTAATCAGGACCTAAACTAAATACTATAGAACTGATTTGTAAACTAAAATTTGATATTATATTTTCTTTTACATAGTCGTATCTATGATGTTGGATCTCCAACACCACGTTTACATTCAAATAAAGTGCTTTGTTTTGAAAATTAATTTAAACATCATAATAACTAAACACTGGTTTTATATCACACTAACTACATTAGCAGCTACCCAAAACCCATAAAGGTTATAAAAAGGTATAGCAAGGATTCTAAAGGAGCAAAGGTTCAATTTTTGGCAGCACAAAGCAATATTTTCCACTAAATTAAAAGAAAAGAAAAAGAAAAAGCATATGGTAGAAGGGATTACTCGGAAAAAAAAGGTTCCTTTCCATAGCTTGAGTTCACAGAATATCAATTTGATTACAAAATATATTTATGCAGTGACACAAAACAGATTGTTTGAATTTCATACTTAAATACATATGACAACAGAGAAACGGCTTTAAGGAGTCTTAAGCCCACCATGGAGCATCACCTGTTCTGAAATCTGTTTCAACCCAAGGTACAAACACCACCTTCCCATCATCTATATCACAATGTGCTAATGCCAGAGACTGTCCAACAACAATAACAAAATCATTCATCACTGTTCTAACCATAGGTAAGTAGAGAAAAGAAAAGATTAAAATTTGAACAGTACTACGTACTAAGTTGTTAAGAAAAAATGTTTAATATGTTTAGTCCCTAAACTTTGACACGGAAAATTTAAATTCATCTATGTCCAAAACTTTAATACAATTTGATTCTCAAACTTTAAAAATAAATGAATATAATCCTTCCAACCTAATTACATTCAACATGTCAAACGTGTTTCCCAGCTGACATTGAAGTCGAAACATGTAAAACGGTGTAAACAACTTAAATGTTCAAATGTTAGCATGAAACGCATTGACACATAAAAAATATTGAACGTAATTGGATTAAAAGAACTATATCCATTCATTTTTTAAGTTTAGAGACCAAGATGTATCAAAATTTCAGATAAAAACAAATTTCAATTTTACGTCAAAGTTCAGATATTAAAACATATTTTATCCTAAAGAAAATGACCATAATTTTGTCTTGAAACTATTCTTCTATAAGTAAAAAGGCCACAAATTTGTCAAAAGAAGGTTTTCCAATTTACTTACCAAGGGAGCAGGTCCTCTCACAACTCTTCCTTGGTCATTGTACTGAGATCCATGACATGGGCAGATGAACTTTTTCTCAGCTGTATTCCATGGCACCACACATCCCAGATGAGTGCACACGGCGTTAATTGCATATGTTGCAAGGGTTCTGTCTTTCTCCACCACAAGATAGGTAGGATCTCCCTGTGAAGTGGGATTCAAATTATGGAAATGTGAAAATGCTTATTTTGGTTGAAACATTTTCACTTCTACAAGGGCAAACCTTTGTAAAACATCTGCTAGTTGTTGAAGATCCATGAAAAAGCTAACTCTAGACAGATGTAAACTTACCTTCAATCCTTGTGTAAGAGTTCTGTCACCAGGTCCATGTGTCTTGAGCCAATTATCTGCGATTACATCATTTCCAACGGCATCCTTGGCAACAGTACCTCCAGCTGAAGAACCTGAACTGTAATTTTTTGCAAGTTAGGGTTAATGGTATGTGTAGATGAAGAAACTGGATTGAATAATGGAAGCAGCGCGTTGGAAGGTTAAGAGTTAATTATCAAACTTTTGGATGCTGGATGCAATAAGTAATGAACATTATCATAGATTTCTTCCCCTTATGAATCAACTGGGAACTTAGGTGCAGAAATTTTGAACTAATGTGAAAAGAATGCAAAACTAAATAACTTAGGCAAAATTCCAAACAATATGAAATTCTGAATTCAATAACTTCCTTCAGACTCTCCCATTACAGAAATCATTACAATTATAATCACACCAATATTATGATGTAGGAATTAGGTTGAAGTAATAGTATAATTATTGTAGAAGAGGGTGCACAACTAGAAAAGCAGAAGCTGATTATTCAAGGTTTGACAGAAAAGCTTCTCATGGACGATGTATCATCACACAAAAGGATCCCCAAAGCTGATCCAATTAGTACAAGAGAAATGATCGACGCTGGTTTTTGAGAATTCATATTATTACTAGAGTAAACTCTCAACTTATTTCTGCAAAAGTTACACACGACCAAATTAGTCCTTGAATTTTGGTTACAATATCAGTTCCTTAATGGTTTAAAATAGTTTTTGAAAATTCTGTCACAAAATTTGTCACTTACCAAATCTCAAACGCTACCATATATTAAGGTAATACCAGTCTTGAGGGTAAAATTTCTGCCCTTTTTACAAGGACAAAAGCCAGGAATCTGAAATTTCAGAAGGACAAAAACCAGGAATCTGAAATTTTGTAAGACCCAAAAAAATATGTAACTCCCAAATATAATTGTGGATGATTAATCAAAGGCACACCATAGAACTTCAACAGTAAAGTTAAGAAACAAGAACAAAGATCCTAAACCTACATGATTAAATTCACACACAATTGAACAAGTCAATAGTCATATAGGATCAACAATGCTAATTGCCACCTCCCCCCAATTAAAAAGTGAATTGATTTTAACACTTACACAGCAGAAAGAGGGTTGAATTGCAAATTGAAGAAGAAGAAAAAGAAAAGTTACCCGGGAGGAACGAAGAAATAGGTGTAGGGAATAAGCATTCCAGCACTAGGGAGTGAAATAGCACCAAGAAGAAGGAGATTCATGAGCTGCCTTTTGCCCATGTCAGGGACTCTATCAGCAGGAATGCTGGTGGCCTGGCAAGAAATTTTCATTCCCTTGTTCTTCCCCATCATCTGCCTCTTCATTGGTTTCACAAGAAGTGCTTGTGAGGGACAGAAAATCCCACTCTTTCCGGAGCATAGCTGAAATCACAGAACATGTAGTAGTCCCTTCATAATGCTGCACATTATAGAGAATATGTTAAATAATGAACACTTTTGTTGTTTTTGATACCTGAGAAGGGGTTGTAGGAGATAGAGTGGTGGATGCCATGGTTACTCAAACCCTTGTTGGTGATGAAGATTGAGAGATAGAGTGATGTAAAGTGAAGATTTCAGGTTACAAATTCTTAAACGACCACCACAACTGTCAACACTATAGTTGCTGGATAAGGCGCTAAGGCACGTAGGTGCCACACGACCACATGTTCTTCAACCAATCAATAACAAACGATATTGTTTTTTTTTTTCTCAGCTACTTGTTTGTTGGTCATTTTGGTCCAGCATAGCCAACTTGATTTTTGTTTTTTGTGTAGACTTCCTGGGCTTAGCACAAGCACATGATGGGGTCTTTCTTCCTGCACCGCCACAAAACATGGTCTATAATATGTGCATAGAAAATGTTTCAAATTAAAATCCTAAGCAAATTATAAAGCTCTCTTTCTATTTTCATATTTAATATTATGTAATTTTTTCATTATAAAACCGGACAATCACTCATCTCCCGCACAATTACACGTTGATATATTTTTGTGTCACTGAATGTTTGATATTTGAGGAGAAATAAAAAATTAGAAAATAGTTTAATAAAATTGGTATCAGTTAATTATTATTTTTTTTATCTTATAGGGATAATACTTATTTTTTATGGGCAATTTTTTTTTTTAAAGTATACTCAAATTAAAAAAAAATTATAAGGATATTTGTTCCCACACCTGCCTACGTGCATCCGTCATTATCTATATTTTCTTTGTCAAACTAGTTATCTATACCATGAAAATAAGTTTTAAACGAGTATATAGTGAAAAAAAGTTTTATTTACGTATATGACCAAGATGCACATCAGAAACAAGGTTCTACAGTCTATCATACCATATTTGCGAACACACAAAATTGGTGTCTTATTAGAGTACCAAATATCTGAATCATTTTTGTCAAAAAAAATGAAAAGTATAACTCTTAGTAATCATTTGGAGGTGTGAAAAGTAGTATGGCCATGATTCGAACATAAGAAACTTGGCAGAACCAAAACATTTTTGAGCAAGTTCTGTTCGCCCAGTCACATAATACCCACCACAAATTGGGCTCATTTGATGTCCACGTTAAGGCTTTTTCTTCCTGTAGCCCCATAATTTCTAGCTGCCTTCCTATTTTTTAAAATGACATTTTACCCTTGGTAAAGGTACTTCCAAATGACTTGTTTATAAAATTTTCCCGAACATGAATTTTAAAACTAAATTTGTACAAACATGAAATGGGTTCTAAAATAAGTTTTTCAAAACAGAATTTCTGGAACAAATTTTCCAGAACATATATTCAAAATGAGTTTTTAAGAATTACATTTCCAGCCCTCACTAGAACATAAGAGATGCAATTTAAAAGGAGCTTTTGTGGATTAGGATTTATATAGAACAAATTTTGTAGAACATAAGATACCTTCTAGAACTAATTTTCCATAACAAAGTTTTTTTCTTCTTCTTCTCAAACAATGCAGCAACGATGAAAAATGCAAGTGTAAGTAGAGGTGACAACGGTGACAGTAACAGCAACAGAGGTGAAATAGTTTAATCCTTTTGATGTTAGTATCATAATGCATTTAATATTGATGGAAAAAAAGAAATTGTAGTGAGTGTTAATTGACATTATTGGTGAATGCAGAGGAAAAGTAGGAGTTAATTTTAAGGTGATGGTGATGTTGAAGTGAGGAAAGGATGAAAAAGTGGTGGAAGTAGCATGCATAAGTTTTAGGTATAGAGTGTTGAGTGAAAAATGGGAAAAGGAGAAAGAAAATGATGAAAGCTAGGGCTACATATTGTTTGTGTGGTAGGTACATAAGAATCGAAAGAACATAAATAATTGACGTATGTTTTTTAGTTTGTCTGAAGTAGCTAGGGAATGGTCCATTTGGTTGTCTACACCCTCTATGGCAAAAATAAAGCATAGAATGATGGTGTTATCTGCATGGGAGGTATGGCGTGCCACATGCACTCACCAAATTAATCATCATCTCTTCTCTCTTTATATTATTTTCTTCCATTCCAAGCGTGCAATCTCTTTTTTTCCTTCTTTTCTATATGTACAACACCATGTACTACATACTACGCATTTATGGTAACTTCTATTTGGCCCACCATTCCTCCATCATTATAACTAATTACTATTTCATTTCTTATCAAATTAATCAAAAACATGTAAGAGGCTACATATTCTTCTCAAAAAGGAAAAGATGAATGGTTTTTCAGATTTGATGGAAGTGAAGTGACAAATGATTATATGTGTTTTCGAGGAAAGATGTTATTTATAACATCAAAATTCATTTCTATTTATTCAGCACTTAGGATCCCTTATTTTTACTCAATTTTACAAACTAACATTTTAATTAAAATGAAATAATACTAGAAAATATTTTTCGTTTTAAATACAAATATAGGTAGAGAGTTGTATTATAAAAAACAGAATTAAGAAAATAATAAAATATTATTAATTTCCCTATTCTCTTGAATTTAATTTGGATAATTAAAATTCACAAAGGTCCTCACACCATGTATGGGATTTAGGACTGTGGTGATGCAACAAATAATTCTAAGATGTGGTTCTAGTCATTCCAGATAGGGATGTCAACGGGGCGGGTAGGGTACAGGTAGTAAGTCCCTCGTACCCTATCAACTGGATAAATATATATTTTGTATCCATACTTATATCTGTCGAGTATTCGTTATGCGGGTATCCGTCTATTTTTTTCATATCCGCAGGTATCCACGGGTACCCGCGGGTATTTACAAAATTATTTAAAATATAAATATTTAATCATAAATTCAAATAAAATAAAATAAAATACATCATTGTCATAAATTTTAAATAAAGTTCAAACAAATTCAAATCCATACAAGTCCAAATAATCATAAAAATAAATATAAGATGACATTCAATAAATTTTAAATAAAATTCAAACAAACTCAAGTCCATACAAGTCCAAATAATCATACAAATAAATATAAAATGACATTCAACAGAATGAAAATTATTTAATTAGTGTTTTGATCAACAAGCTCACTTTCTCCGATTGATTCTTGAGAAAAAATTAGGTCAAAATATTTTTTACTAATATATACATACATATATATATAAATATCTATGTAAATATATAAATATAAATATATATATATATATATATACGTAAATATAAATATATATATATATATATATATATATATATAAATATATTTTTGTGAATTAAAGTTTAGCGGGTATGAGTATCCATGGATACTATGATACCTATATCTGCTCCGTTAACATGCGGGTATCAAAAATACCCGTACCCACGGGTAGCGGGTATCAATTTTTAATATTCATTTCCTACCCATTGCGGATTTTATCCGCGAATACCCGCAGATATGGATATTTTTTACATCCCTAATTGCATGTCTTTAATTTTTTTTTTTGTTATTATGAATTCCTATGGTGATTGAATATTTACTAAATTAAATTTTATTTTTACTTTATCTATGTTATAAACTACTTTGATTTCTTAATTTAAAATAACTTATTTAAATTAATCACCTTGACAGGATGTGCAATTATGTTTAATAGAGGCAGAGGGTTGTGCAAAGTGAACTTTCATAACCCGTAATCTTTCTCTCATGATTATGAATTAGACATTTGAACCTTAATCATACCATCAATATTTACTTATTAGAATCATTAAGTTTTAACAAAAATTAACGGCAAGAATGGAGATTAGCACTCCATAAAAAGCGTTTTATATAATTTACATGACAATTATAATTTTTCTTAGTAACACAATCTTATTTATGAAGATTTTGCAATGTTTGAAATATTATTAAATCTAGATATTAGACTTTTGTGATTTTAGTATATCAATTGTCATATATTACATTTGTTAATTTTAAATCTAAAACATAAGAGATGGATAAATAAACCAAGGATGATTAGATATTGGATATTCATATAGTTCAAATCACTTATTGCAAATTACCTATATACTAAGATTATCAACTTCAATGGTAAATATTTTAATCAATTAGTTATATAATTTTTTTAACATTAGAAGGATAAGGGAAAAGTGAAAAGCAAAGGATAATAGGGTTCGAAGGAGAGAAAACAAATGATGGGTTTCTCTTTACACTTTCTCTTCCATCAAGGTAGTGAAAGAGAATCTATGATTTTCGTCAAAGAAGATAACAGCGAAGAAAGAAAGTAGGAAGACTAATGAACAAAATAATGTATATTTTGTAGCAGAGAGAAGACTTGAAGCGACCCCAACCAAATCGAACGTTCTTCAATAAGTCATGAAAGAAAAGAAACACTTGAAAAGCTATGTTGCATTTTGCAATGTCCCATCTTCTCACAACTTCACACCTCAACTAGCACGTTAATTAATTCAACAATTTTATTATATTTCCTTTGCTAGACACCAATGAAAGGTAGGACAACAAAGAGACTAAAGAAAAAAATAAAATAAAGAATGAATGAAAAATAAGGGTTTCGTTAAAAAGAAATAAAAAAAAGTAAGATAATAACTACTTGATATCTACAATAAAAAGTAGTTATTCAATATAAATAATAATTACTTAAAAGAAAAATTACTTTAATTATTAAAAAATTCTATTTCTAATTTTTTTATTTAAAATTATTGTCAAATTTACCAATAAAAAAATACAAGCCTAAGGACAAATATTCATCAATTATAACATTCCAAAAAATCTCATTTTTACACTAAATTTCTAACATCAGTTGAAAAAAAAAGTTTACTTTAGTGACAAATATTCATCAATGTGATTTTAAACTTGTTCTTATTATTTATTAGCAATATATCAACATGGGAGGGACTCCTTCTTTAGAAAGACTAATGAAAATCCAACTGTAATTATTGTAATTATAAGTTTCACATTAAGTAAACATGAGAAGTTGAGTAACATATGAGTTATAAGACCCATAAATGTATTGTCTTACCTTGTATTTGTATGAGGAATTTAAACAATTAAAAGAAATTGAAATACCTATAGTAATTAAATTACTTGCAATTGAATCTCTTTGTTTCTTAAATAATTAGTTTGGATCAAGTAATTGAAATATCCTAAATTTCATTTTTCTTATTTGGCAAGCAAATTTAATTTATATTTTACAATGAACTCAACTCTAGTTTAACTTAACTTATACTAGACCTTCAGCCTGGGATGACCTAAGTTGACTTTCGACCTGACCGGGCTATCTAGACCTTTGGCCCAAGCCGACTTCGCTCAAACTTTCTCCAGAGACGCTTGACCTATGGCCCATGCCAACCCGACTCAACTTTCAACCCAGGCTAACTAGTTCAACCTTCGACCAACCTAAGTCGTCTCAACCCTCGACCTAAGCCAACCTTGGTCGACCTTCGGCCTGGGCTGATCGACTCGAACTTCGGCCTGACTCGACCATCAGTCCAACCAACACAACTCGATCTTCAACCTTGACCGACTCGCCTCAAGGACATCTCGTCTCGACCTTCGACTAGGGCTGACTCGACTCAGCTTGAGGCTTGGTCCAACTCGGCTCGACCGTCGATCTAGGTCAAATCGGTTGGACCTTCAACTCGGGTTGAATCGTCTCGACCATTGTCTTTGGCTGGCTTAGCTCAACCTTCAGCCTAGGCCAACCTGACTCGACCTTCAACCCTGGCGGGTCTTGCTTGACCTTCGACTCAAGCCGGTTCGACTCGACCTTCAGTGTTGACATACTCGGCTCAACCTCCAGCCTCGGATTCTTGATAATGTCATGTTTATCTTTTTGCGGTTTTTATTTTGGTGAAAAGATATTTAATTAATAGTTGAAATAGTGAGAGACGAATGCAAGCGTTGTACAAATATACTCGTTACTTGATAAAGATGAAAATGAGACAAAAATTTTGATATTAGTTGAATATGGAGATGGATATTTGCTTCAAGTATTGGACGAAGATAATAAAACTCACACTCATCCCTAAGTGTTGTCATCTCTAGCCGCATTCAAAAGTTCTATGACCTTGACAATTTTTAAAGACTTTCTTACCCTTTAGCCTTCACTCAAAGATGCATCCTATTATTTAAAAGTGTTGCATAACTTAAATTTTAGATGAGTAGTAATTCTTACATATTCCTCTCCTTTAACCTAGGAAGATATCTTTTAACCATATAACAAAAATCAATTCCAAACGAACAATACTTGAAATATGATAATTAATCTTAGCAATACTATTTTAGTAAACTCAGGATTGGAACCTTAAATATTTTATTATAATTGCTATTGTTTATAACGAATCATTTTCCTACTAGAAGGAAAGAAGAAAAATAGTAGAATGAATAATGTCATGCAATTTTTTCACTGTAAAAAAATTATTAAATAAATATTAATTTAGAAAAAAAATTTATTATATTGACTAAGTTAATCACCATTTTATATATATAAAAGATATTACTATTTAAAATAATCTATATTATTGTTAATAAAAACTTATAATTGGTTTGTGAATTATAATCTAAATTGATCTTTATACCATAAAAAAATCTCGTATTACTAACAAACAAAATTCATGAAATCTATCAATATTTTAATTTTCAACGAATCAATGACACCAAGTTTGTTGGTAATTTTCTCGTTTATAAAATTTACTGATAAATTTATCAATTTCCTCACTAAATTTGTATCAGTGATGTTCATTGCTAATAGGTATGGCACAACATGGACTTACCAATAATTCTACCTAAATAGAGATATGTAATACTTGCCAATACTCAAACACTCTTTCATATATTTCATAATTTTCTATAATACTATACCACAATACCAAATAGGGTAGAAAATCAATTATTAAACTAATAATATGTAACAATTGTAACTACATAATAAAGAAATCCTATTAAAGTGAATAGAAATATTGTTTAAGTACGTAAGAAAATAATCTACGTAATAATAAAAAAATTTGATGGTCTTTTTTAGGGTTTTTTGTTACTAATGGGACTCATGGATCTTGGGTTAGGTTGGGATGAATTTGGCTGGTTATTAGTGGATTTCGACATCATGAAACAAGTATTGTATGACTAGATTTTGAAAACATCGATTAAATTTCGAATGATTATATTTGATTTATAAATTAGAGTTTAAATTAGTTTTTAAAATTATTTATGAAGGTTTTAGTTTCTTATTATTGTTAAATTTTAAATTAGTTTATATATTTATAATCTAATGATAACAAGTATCTAAAACATGAGTAGCTAATATAAGAGATCAATTTAAAATAAATTTAATTCTCAGACCAAATAGAATTTTTTCATTAATGTCAGTTGTTTTAATTATATAATATCTAACCGGTTATTGTTGAAGATGTCAGACTCTAAATCAGAGACTATTACAAATAAATTGCAGACGAGGGCGAAGAAATGAAGACTGAGATTATAATGCTTTGTAGTGTAACTTACTCCTATATTTTCTTCTTTTCACACATATACTCAATCAATTATTGAGTCCCATCTCAATTATTTCGTTTACTTATTATACCAAACATGTATCGGTGGCTCAGTACTCTTATGCCACACTAAATATTACTATTTCAGGTGTTCGTCAGAGTAATAGTTAGAAACTAAGTTATCAAGAGATACAGCAATTAATTAAAATACTAATTGTTTCTGACAAATATATTTCCCCACACGCACTGAAAAATTAAACTCCTGAAATTTAAGAAACATATCATGTGCTAACTTCTTCACACCGTCTTAAATGCTATATACTAAACTTTTAAAACAGAGCAATGGATATGAAAATTAAAACCACCTGAATACTTTGACGTCGTTAATTATTCCTCTATGTTCAGATCAATTGTAAGATTGGACGATAAACTTTTGAAGTAGTAAGTATCAATATTCGCCGGAAGAAAAATATCTTAAAGTACGATGGTAAATTCCGACAAACTAAAATTCAAATCATAATTCATCATTGTACGCACTACATGTACCCAATATCCACCTTCCTTAGTACTTTTTTTTTCACCATAATTGAAATTGATGGAGTAAAAAAAGAACAAGAAAATAGTTGTATGAAAACTTTTTAAGAATGAGAAAGAAAAAAAGGAAAGACTGAGTCAATATATCCCAAAGTCTGAAACACACTAATTTTTTTTCCTGCATCTTAATGAGACATGTCCCACAGACATACTAACCAAAAATTAACCTCAATGATATGTTCCTTTGACCAATGTATTGGTTCATAACTGATGAGGCACACACAGAGACAAACGCCTTTGTTTACGGAGCAACTTGTTTTGCTTAGATATCAATATCTCGATGACAAAAGGTCCAATACCACACCTTCGTTTTTAATTCCCAACCATCAGATGTTGTCCTTGTGTTTCTTTATGATGATGGCAGGTATGTTTCAATATTGTCTCTTGTAACTGATCAAGATCTAGCTAGGAATTAATAATGTTTTAGTTTCATTTTTCTTTTTTTTATATAGTTTTGTATTATTGCTGTTCCTCATCACACAAGAGTAGTGAGTAAAAAGAACTGCGTGCCTCCATGTGCTTTCAGGTCTTGCCCAAAAGCGATGGGAGCAAAATGTTTTAAATGAATCGGTTCTGTTGGTGCAATTGATTCGAAAACCGTAGTAGGTTGTCACATTTTTTCCCTTAACAATGACTACACTATATGATAGTTTTTGCGCTCCAGAGCTCAGAGTGGGACTGCATGTTTTGCTTTCCCAACCCCTTTTATCACACCATCTTCAGTAGCTATAAAACCAACACAGACCCCACACAATTAAATTACTGCTAAAACTAACTTTGAACAAAACAACACTCGTTTCAAACCAAGGATTCTTTTCTTCCGATTAAGGCTGTCTGCCTAAAACATTCAAGTTCCTTACATAGAGTTTCTTCTTGCTCCTCTTTGTATGTTAGAGATCGCATCAACCAGAGAGAAGACATATGAACAGTATATAAGTGGGTATAAATCTCATCTTATATAAATAATTTTGTAAGATTGAGTTAAATTTAAAGTCCATGATATCAAAATCATGAGTTAGAATTAATCCTAATGAGATTTAATGTTTATTGAACCACCCATTATCAAAAAATTTGTTATCGTTGAATCTATTGTGTTATCGGTTATCGGATCACCCATTAATATTTAATTTTATACTTGACTATTGAGATGAGACATGCTTTTAAGATATGAACACGGTGAAGTTATCAAACGTGAAAGTGATAAAACATAGTTTTAAATGACTTAAAAAATTGAGAGTGAATAAAATGTAGAAGCAGCATAGAAGGCCCCAAGCTGATAAATTCTTGGATAACACGAAGCTGTCCCAGAAGGATCACGAGGTGAAATTATTTGAAGCTTGATTTTTATTAATGGTAGATGTTTGAGCGGAAGCAGCGCGTATAACGGGTACCAATGCAAGTAAGTATATTATAGTGCACAAATTTGGAAGTAGATAAAATATGATATAATTCGTATGTGGATGCATGAATTAGAGTAATTAATTTGGCATGAATTTATTTTGATATATATATATATATATATATATATATATATATATATATATATATATATATATATATATATATATATATATATATATATATATATATATAAAGAGACATATACGTGGTATCCGTTGGAGAAGTAGGTTAATGGTGGATGGTCCCACGTTTCGTGGTTGGGTTATAATGGGGTTTGTAATTTAAAGTATGTACAGCTGTAAGGGAAGAATCACGCCACTGTAGCAGTTGCACTTATTTATAGTAATCAACCCGTCTATTTAATGCATATTTAATTTTGTGGGTACGTATATATGCCTCTTACGAACCTAGGATAAGAAACATGATCTCTTTCAATTCTTACCCATTCTTTCTCACTTTCACACACCTATGCTTCTAACACATGCAACCCAACACTCTTCATGGCGTATGTATGTCCCTTTTTCACATATCGCTAACAGATCAATAATTATGTTAAGATAGTTAAAGGTAAGAAAGTATTATAATCTTTAGAATTTTACTTTAAGAAAATTTATTTTATTCTAGTGAGATTTATTATATTCTATCAAAATTTATTATTTATTAAATTTTTTGAGTTATTTGCTATTGAATCACCTATTAATGTATAATTTTGTATTTAAAATATGTATTGAGGTGAAAAAAATATATTGAAAATCTTACTAAGATTTTTTCAAGAAATTATAATAAAATTGAAGGGAGGGAAGTTATTTGTAATGTGAATGCTATCTTTACTCTTTACTCTCTACGTTTCTTGTTAATAGTATTAGAACAAGTTTGTGTTTGTGTTTGACCTTAATTTTCCACTAAATTTCTCCAACTAATTTTATTTGTTTAAAGTCATGCAATTAGTTAAGAATCACTGATTAAATAATAAGTACCATCAATCCTTTCAATTAATTAAAGAACCGAGTTTTTATGAGGAAAGAAAAAAGACTTCGTTAGTCTTTTTTTATTTCTTTACATTGATTAATCATGTGCTCTGAAGCTAAGTGACAAGAAAAATATAATAAAATGACCCATTTGTGGAATTCATAGATACACACTTACTTTAATTCAAATTACAAGTTACAAATAGTTTTTTTATTGTCTTTTGAATCAAATATTATACAGCTGCTTTCCAATTAATTAAAGTTGAAGCACTTAATTACTTTGCTTAAACTTTTTGTTCTTGTTGCTTATAATTTGCTCAAAAGTTAATAGTGCATGGTGTTCATGAAAAGTACTTCTAATTCAACAGTAGTCAAACTGTGTCGTCCTGCTGCAACTACTAAGAAAACTTTGCAATTAGTATTTCACAGAAATTCTGTGAAAATTTACTGACAGATAAATCTCTAGAATTATCCGTACATATCCAGTGCAGAATGTAGCTGAGAAATTATCTGTAGTGAAAAAATTTTCGTAATATTTTTTTATTAAACCTTTTGCGAGATCATTGGTTAATAATTACTGACAAATATTAAATGTCATTCGGTACTTTTTCATGAAATTACTGGTAAATGTTTTCTTTGTGAATAGTTCATGGATAAAATTGACTTATACCAACCATCCACAATATATAAATAAATTTCTTGTAATGTAAATTATATTAATATCTGTAGCTACTTTTACATTCCCATTTTTGAAAGCTAACATTTGAAGCAGCATAACTTGATATTTGAAGATGAATGTAAAATTTCAATACTTGTAACTATGTTGAATGGGAATCCCGTTCTCGATCAATCAGTCATATGTTTGTAGAGTTAAATATATTTTTAGTTTTTTAAATTTCAGTAAATTTTGAAATTAGTCTATCTTTCAAATTTTATACTAATTTAGTCTTTCATCTTTAGAAATGTATAGATTTAGTCATTCTTACCAAATTTTGTTAAGTTTAATTGATATTTTAAACGTATTTTATGATAATATTTGAGTTAACATTGAAGCGAAATACATAAATTTAGTCCTTCTTACCAAATTTTGTTAAGTTTATTTGATATTTTAAACGTATTTTATGATAATATTTGAGTTAACATTGAAGCAAAAATGTGTTAAACGGTGTAAACTATTCAAATACTATCATGAAATGCGCTTGCAACGTCATATAAATTTAACAAAATATGGTTACAAAAATTAAATTCACGCATTTTTAAAGATGAATGACTAAACTAGTCAAAACTTTTAAAAATAAACTGATTTCAAATTTCACTGAAACTAAAGGAACAAAAATATATTTAACCCTGTATGTAACCCTATAATACACTCTTTGCTTGTGAAACTTTCTTTATCATTGATTTACATTTATTGAAATCACACTCTAAAAATTATTTCAATCAATGAGAAAGTTTTGAAAAGAAAGTATAATGGAATGTGTAGTTAACAATTTTGAATAAAAAAAATCATATATTTTTATTTTCGTCATTACACTTAATAAATTTTCATGATATTTTAAGAAATTTTCAAATCTGTTTTATAATTAAAAATGGTTTTAATATGTTTTAAATTTAAAATATTATGTCTTTTCAATTGGTACTTATTTAAATTTATTTAGCGAACAAACGATGGAAAATTAGTGTGCTTTTAATTCCTATTGGTAGAGCCAGTGGTCATACATGCAATTAGATTAGTTTTGAAAAGTAAGTTCATTTAATTAACGGAGTTAGGTTTTACTTTCAAAATAACTAAATTAAACGTGACTTGACTTAAACAAACGTTTAAAAAAGACTGTAAAATACTATGCTATTTCATGTCTTATACCCTCCTTTATATAATTAGCTTTTATTATTTCGTACGTAACACTAATTATATAATTAAATATAAAAGAGATGAAAATGAAAATTAAATTCATTCATAATTAATAAATTTATAAATCCTGAAATATTTACTCGTGAACAATAAAAGAAAGAAAAAAAAACAAGTAATTTATTAATGCCATTTAAAATTTACAAGATATATAAACTTTGCAAAAAAAAGACGTATACGTAAATATAAATGAAGTTTGGATTAACCTTTTTAAATTTCAATTTGTTGCACTTTTCACCTTTTGATTTAATCTTTGGAATGAACGTGAGACTAGGTAATTTAACAAATAATTGGTTTACAATGAAGTAATCAAAAGAAGAAATGCTATTTTTTTTTTTTCAAAAATAAGCAATAAATAGAATTTAAATAAAAGACTAAAAAAAAGGACACTATTTTTAGGTAAACAAACACTTGGTCATTTTAATTTTATTTTTTAAAATAAAGTCTTGGCAGTGTAAAACTACACACTATTCTCTTTCTTTCACTATTTAAATCAACTGTGCATGCCTAAAATCTGAACTTAGTGCCATTGATTACACTGAAATGGTTAGAATAATCTATATCAATTAATCAACGCACTCGAATGATAATTATGTTCATATAGATTGGCACCATTACTTTTATTAGTAATATTAACCCTAAATTTTGACCATCAAAAAGTGAAAAAAAAAATTGTCACAAATTAACTTCTCTAATATATGAAGTATCGTAGCAATAGTTGTCGTCAAATTAATTCTTCAAATGATATAAACATAAGGTGTCAAGACAGGAAAAAAAAAGTGTGATGTTAAAATGGCTAGAAAAAATTGTTAAAATTTTTATTGACTCACCGTTAATCAAATTTTCTTACTCTAATCTCAATCATTAAACATTTTATCATAAATTTATTTAGAGGTAGCAACTGGTGATTATTGACTCATCATTACAATCCATTTCACTTAATACTTTTTTACAAAATTGTACCTCCTAATTTGACATTTCACCGTAGACGCGTGGTTAACTTCAATAGAAAAAAAATAAAAAACACAGGGAAGCAAGCATAGAACAAACATAGTAATGATGACATGGTCCATGTATAGACTAGGTTAAAACAAAATATATGTATCTTATAATGAGTATTTGACTTATTGACTGTTCAATACCAGACTTACTTTTTCAAAGAAGCCGCTCATAAAGATCGTATCTACGTCCAACAAATTCAATTATTAATTAGTTGCATTGCAATAATTGAAATGCAAATTAATTTCATTATATGTAAGTTCAATGGCATTCTTCTTGTCAATATACTGGATTTTCTTTAATTTCATTCTTTATCTCTCGGGCTTCATTTTATTTTTGTAGAAATCTTTTAAGTCTTTGTATAATTTAGATTTTGTTAGATTTTTTTAAGTTTTTTTTTTTATTGTTGGACTAAGAAATAAATTTTAAATTTAACTCAATCTTATAAAATTATTGTAAGATGAGGTTTGTATCCACTTATATAACGTAAATTGGTCTTATCTATAATTTATATAGAACTTTCAACATCACGTTAAGACATTTACATCTCAAGCAAGAGATTATACATTAATGGATGATCTGACAGCGGTCCGAGAGCGAATTCAACAATAGAATCTAACAAACAACAAACTTCACTAGAATAGGATCTAACTCATGATTCTGATACATGTTATGAAGTGAATGTAAACCTAATGTAGAACAAGGATTAAGAGCTAACCTTCAGTCATTGTCACTGTCATGAAAATCTTTTATTGTGTTTCTCGTTTCAAACATTTACTTTCTAAACTTTGATGATATAATAGAATGTAGAAGAGAGCAATGACCCAAAGCATAGAGTACGGTGAAATTTATAGAGTTCTCTATCAATCACAAAGTGTTGCTATTATAAATTGTTATCAATTATATGGGATTACAGTATCAAAAATTATGCAACAATTATAAATTAATTGACAAATGAACCACATCTATAAAAATAATTGACCATATGAATATCCCATATTATCTCATATATCACATATTTGAAAAATTTCCAACCATGAATTTTAAACTTAACTTTACAAAATTGATTTGTAAGTAAGATTTGATATACTTATATGCTATAAATTAATTTTATCTCTAATTAATGTAGAACTTTGTATGACTTTTGACTTTATCTCCTTTATCTTTTTGCATTATTATAGAATTTTCATGTCGGATGAAATTTTAATATGTAATTGTTACGTTAAAATTTTATAATGATTATTAACTAATATGGTCTATTGAAAAAAAAGTCGTTGCATGATATTATAATTTTATTCATTAAGATTTAGAATATTTATCGACATAAAAGTTATTGAGAACAAATAAGGGTGATATTATTTTTAATATACTATTTTTCTGAAAATTTATTCAGGTTCATTTTTTAAATATAGTTTAAGATAATGATAGCACAATAAAACTTATGAATAGAGGATTAATCAAGTAAAACGAATATGTATAACAAAATTTCAATTTCGTTTTGATTCACAAATATAATGTTCAACTTTAGGTGTTTCAATCCTAACACAACTGTATAGATAACTATCTTTTAATTTATTATAAGAAAAAATGAAAATGATATTACTAATGACAAAAATTCGTCGGTAATATTTAAAATTCGTCGATAAATCAAAATTATTGACGAATTATCGACGGTCAAAAATTCGTCAATAAAACTCTTGTCTGTAAATTTTATTGACAAAACAGATATTTTGTTAGTAATTACTGACAAAAAATTTGTCGATAAAATTCATCAGTAATTACTGATCAAAAAATTCGTCAGTAAATTTGTTGATAAATAGCGTGAACTGGTTTATCTTCTCCTCCGCCTTCATTCTTTTTCTTCCTTTTAGGATTTATCTTTTCATTTTTATTCTTCTAAAACCTCCTCCACTCCACCTCGGTAAATCCGTCGTCGCCAATACCACCGTCGTCATCGTCACCGTCGTCGATTCCTCCTCTTCCTTCTCCTTCCCAACCTCCTTCTATCACTCTTTCTATTTTCTTCCTCTTTTTCTCTTTCTTAACGACCTTCGTCGTGCCACCATCATGTCTCTGCTACACCATTATTGCACAACCATCGTGTTGTCGCCTCGACATCGTTGCGCGTCCAGTGTCTCCTCCTCTTCCTCTTCCTTTTTTTTCTTCTTCTTTTTCTTCTTCTGTTTTTTTTCTTCTTCTTCTTCTCGTTTTCTTTTTCTTCTTTCTAATTTTGACGCACCCTCTTAAGGTGAGTTTTGGGTAGAAAATTTCTCGCTCTTTTTACCGACGGATTGTTTTGTATGTAAACCATCAATAACAAAAATGTTAAATTGTCGACAAATATCGATAGATTTTAAGTTAATTAATTACCGATATGTTTTACCGATAAATGTTTTCGTTGGTAACTGAAATTTGTATTTAAATATTATTACTTCATCAAGTTCAACAAATATATTTTATTTCTTGATTAAAATAGTTAAAAGATAGATTGGAAGAAAATGGAGTAACATGTCTTCAAGCCTACCTTTATTTCTAGTAAATATAAACATTATAGTGCAATTGATTTGGAAAAATAATTAATATTTCATTGAAAATTAACAAAATTAGTCCATATAATTCTTCTAAAATACTATTACAAGGAAACAGGTAATATTATAATTTTTTATTTCTAATTTTCTCTAAATAAATTACAACATGTAGTTTTAATAATGCTTAGAATTTAAAATTTGGTTGTTACAAGGAATTATTATTATTATTATTATTATTATAAATTAATAGTTGTGCATTGATCGATTGATTTGTTAGAACTACTCATATGATTAATTGTTCCTTATTAGATTTAAATATTTGTATTAATGATTTGATTTGTTTGATTTGTATCCGAATTATATCTTATATCTATAAATAGATTCATCATATTAGTAATAATAAATACACAGAAAAAGTTGATCTTCATTCTCTCTTCTTCATTTCCTTCTCCTCTTTATCATTAGTATTATTAGCTTTATTTTATATAATACGTTATCAGTACAATGCTTCAACCAATTGATGGCTAGTGGTTAATGAGAGTTTTTTCTCTTTAAAAACAAAGTTCTGCATGTCTCGATCTAAACTCTTTCTAACATTTCTTCATTTATAATGTTATCTTATATTTTTTATCTTGTGATAAGAATCGTTTGATTTCATCAATTTTCATCTTTGTCCTATTGTTATTATTATTATGATGATTATTATGATTATTATTATTATTATTATTTTAATGATTATTAAAATTAATATTTTATGTGCTAGTTCTAAACATGTCAAACCTTGCAAATTTGAATTTGTGACCTTGATATTATATAGAAGAATTATTTATATTAGATATTGAATGTTGAAATACATTTAGATGCAATGGATATTGGTGATGTCATTAAAAAAAAATAAAGCATTTGAGCAACTAATTTGTCCCACAACAACAATATTGTGAAAAAGGATTTCACAAATATTCTGAATTTATTTCATGCCTTTTGTGACTGAAAAAAAAAATGAAGTTTTTGATGAAAAATTATGAAACCCAACCAACTTGTGCTATTCCATTCGCAAAAATGAATGCAATAATATCTCTTATTCATATTTTCATGGTCAGAGTTGTGACCTTGGTTTTGATTGTGGTTGTGGTTGTGGTCGTATTAGTGATTATGGTTGTGGACATGGTCATAAAACAAATTTCAAAGAGATATTTTATCACTATAACTAGAACAATAATGTGAACAAGGAAAAATAAAAAGGTGAGAATAATGACAAATAAGATGAAAATATAAGTTATCATTGTGGTGGTAAAGACTATGTATTTGTCACACTCTAAAGCATCTTAAAGAATAAAGAGAAGAACATATATAAAGAGGTGATTTTGATTATGACCATATGAATATCACTCATCTTAATATTGTTATTTTCTTTGCTAGACCAGATGGAAGCATTGATCACCTCACTGGTGATACGAGTATTAAGAAATGGAATTTCACTTATTTTATTCTTAGTTTTAAGATAATCTAATTTAGCAAGTGATACATTACATATGGATATTAATATTATACATTATACATATATTACAAATGGATATTTTTTAAGTTAATGATATATTATAATATACATATTACGTGTAAGAATGTGAAATTGTGGTTTTGATATGGATTTGTGGTTTTGATTTTGTTATACTATACATATATTTTATAAAGGTTCAATTTCTTTTTTGGAGATGATGCTTTATACTTAATTTTATTTGATATTATATGATAATATATGATTTGCAAGGGGCAGGTGGGGCCACAACCCCCCTCCCCCAAATTTTTTTATTTTTTTTCATTATTTTGTATTTATTTTTTTTAATTATATAAATTTTAAAAATTTTAAATTTTTTTTTTATTTTTTTAAAATTAAATATAATTATATTCAAAATTAATAAAAATTAAATTAAGTATTTTTTATTTATTTTATAAAATACAATAATAAATAATATAATATAAAATTAAATATATAAAGAAACAAAATTATTAAGATATTTTTTATTTTCTCTCTCATTGTCTTTTGAATTTTTCATATGTTGTATTCTTCTTTCATGTTTATTTATTTTCTTTTGTTACTAAAAAAAAGACATAAACTTAGTATTTATATCCTCATTTTTTCATATTTGTTTCCATTATTAAATAAATAAATAAGGTAAATTTCTCTTATCTCACTTGATAGTGAACTATTTATTTAACATTTAGCATTATTTTTGATCTTATGACCTTTTTGTATATTCATTTATTATTAATGTAGAAGAAGAAACAGTGTACTATGATTTTTCATAGTCGATTTTTAATTGTAGCTTGATTATTATAGTTTTTTTTAGTAATTATTCTCTCAATTTTTGATTAGATTATGATAAATTATTTTTTAGTCTTAAACTTATTTTTTAAATACGTATATTAATGAAAAACAAAAGAATAAATTTATTTTTTAAAATTGATAGAGAAACTATTGGTGAAGATGAAAACATGATAATATGGTTATTTATCGCATAGCAATGAAATGAAAGCTTGCGAATATTTTTTAAATCAAATGCATGTTAATAAAATGGAAGATGAATATTTTGCAGATATGGTTATTTACATCGAAAAAAGTTAACTGAAAAATTTAATTATAATTCAATTACCATGAGTTCAAAAATATGAAAAAATGATAGACATTCCTTTAGATATGTGTAATTTCTTTGATAATTATAAATGTACTAGATTATGTATTCATTTTTATTGAATTAGTCACAATAATATTAAATATATAAATTTTGAGTATATTATTTTGACTCCCCCAAATATTTTGGTGAAGATCCGCCACTGATACCTGCAATGAGTTGAGCTTATTAAGTTCATCAAGATGTAATTATATGTATGATCATTTGGTATGCAGTAATGTTGTATTGACTAATAAATATATGTGTCTTGTTGATAGTGCAACAACTCATACAATTCTCAAGAGTAATATTTTTTTTCTCTTGTTTAGTTATGTGAGAAGTCAATATTAGCATTATTTCTAGTACTACAAATATATTTGAAGGCTCCAAAAGAGCTATTGTACTTCTACCAAGAAGTTTAATAGAAATTTATGAAGTTTCAATGATATTTGTCTAAATGAATATCATATTGAGACAAACAATGAAGGAGATATGAAATATCTTTATATCACTGGAATTGAGTTGAATAAAAAAATGTGTATAAGAGAATTGGGTTAAATTGGAGAAATTATCAGTTTTCTCTTATGATTTGTACTACACAAATATTAGCGTAATTGAAACGCATGTCATTGTAAGCCAGAAGCTTACAAATAAAAATGAATTCTTTGTTTGGCATGATCAGATGGGTCATCATGAATCTATTTTGATGCGAAAATAGTTGAAAAACTCATGTGGACACTCACTAAAGAGTCAAAAACTTCTTCATTCCAATGACTTCTCATGTAATGCACATTCACAAAGGAAAATTGATAATAAGTCTATCACCAAAAAAATTAGAAATGAGTCAAACTCATGTTTAGAACAAATAGAAGGTGATATTTGTGGTCCAGTACACCCATCATGTGAATCATTTAGATATTTCATGATTTTAATTTATGCATCAACTAGATGATCACATATTTGTTTATTATCAACTTGTAATCAGACATTTGCAAAGTTATTAGCACAATTAAGAACTCACTTCTCAGATTATCCAATTAAAAAAAATTGTTTTGATGATGCTGATGAATTTACATCTCATAATTTTTATGAGTATAATATATCAATTGGAATTGAAGTTGAACATCTATTAACACATTTCATACTCAAAATGAACTTGTAGAATTATTAGTAAAATGTCTAAAACTGATTGTAAGATCATTATTTATGAGAGCTAATTTTTCACTGACTACTTAATTATATACAATTTTACATGTTGCAATATTGATCACATCAAACCTACAAATTATCACCTACAAATGATCACATATATGCTACTATACAGTTGATTTTTTTGTTCAATAAGATAATATTTCACATTTAAGAATTTGTTTCTTGGAATAATATATTTTTTTACGAGAGAAAGTAATCTTAAAATGACACATGTTAAACAACATTTTTTATTATTAAAATTATATGTAAGAATATAAAAAAGTAAAATCTGTTTTACATTCTAATGAAAAACTGCATATTTTAATTTCTGAATTCTAATAAGGATCTTTTACTTTCCTTTTCTCTTGTATTTACAGTGTGACACAGTAGTAAGTTTCGTAGGGTGTGTAAAAATAATGTTTAAGGTATTAATTTGAGCCTCGAAAAGAGACCCAAACTCTTTGGTCATTAACTTGTCTCAACCTCTGGCACAGCATTAGCAGCATCCTCACTCACTCACCTCTCATGCAGTCCTGACACACCACTGCACAGGTGAGGGACCAAAACCAACTACCTTCTCTTTTCTCCTTTCCTCACCCATTTACCTTTTTTTTTTTTTTTTTTCCTTTTTTTT
>Ga0209589_1002219_pt1 | contig 33396 bp, 31 predicted proteins | sample CowpeawhiteBW_FD_187525 | JGI IMG/M metagenome (GOLD analysis project Ga0209589, IMG submission 187525) | Root nodule microbial communities of legume samples collected from California USA - Cow pea white BW (SPAdes) (version 2) | ecosystem: Host-associated > Plants > Roots > Nodule | place: USA...
TTTTTTTTTTTTTTTTAATTTTTATGCGGGCTTGCGGGCCGGCCCGCGCGGGCCGCGGGCTAGCCCGTGCGGGCCGCGGGCCTATGCGGGCCGAGCCCGCGCGGGCCTGCGGGCTCAATATCCTGGCCCGCCCCGCATTTTTTCTGCGGGCCTGCGGGCCGGGCCCGCGGGCCAGGCCCTAATTGCCATCCCTAAAATTAACTAAACTAGAGGCTTAAGTAGTAATAGGTTTATTACTTAAATCTCATGTTATTGTCCTTTGATGCACTTATGTAGTGTAACATAACATTTTCCTCGTTTGGCTTGCCCTTTAGTTTCTAAAACTTTTTGTTAAAATTCTTTAAAAATAATACTAACCATATCGTTTATATATATATATATATATATATATATATATATATATATATATATATATATATATATATATATATATATATATAACCACGTGGGCCCCACAATTAAAGGAGAAAGAGAAACCTACAAAAACAAACCCTTTCTACGGACTTACATGAAGTCACTAACACAAAAAGTGCCTATAACGTATTATCAAACTTTAAACAATGATATTCGTGCATAATGAATTTGTATTATCTTTTCAGCGCTTCAAGAATCCATCACCTCTATCGAAAGACACTATCCATACACTAAGACAAGAGTGGGCAACATATTTATTGGAACAATGGAGTTAGGCCAATAGAACATTAGAATTCTATTTTAAAAACTTTGTAGAATAATTTCTTGATGAAAGTTTTAGTTTTGTGGTAATTGTAAAAGTCTAGACAATTTTACAATTATGAGTTAAAATGACCACGTTGCTGGAATATAATATGAACTCTGTTATGGAAATTTTCTGATTTTCAGGTGTGGAAATATGTAAATACAACCAAAATTTAAAAAATAAACTGCTGAAATTGACATGTGTCCTTGCACTACAGACATCAAAGGACGTCGGCTGTAGCACTGTCCGACGTTCTTTGAAATCTGTCAGTACAAGGACAGACGTCAATTTTAGCAAATTTTCCTTCCTGTTGGCGCGATTTGAATGTCGGGTGGGGATCAAACTCACATAAAGGGACGTCGGACTCTTATTTTTCGACGCTAGCTAACGTCAGTTTTTTTTCATACGTGAATTTTAATGTCACCATATATGACGTCGGTATTTTTGCAGATGTCAAAAGTTGAAAATAACAAACATTTTAAGCACTTTTTTGTGTTAGTGAGTTGAGTATGGACGAGAGCTCCCCTTGATTTTATTAAAATTATTACTATTTTATAAGGAGACAGTGGGCTTAGATATATATATATATATATATATATATATATATATATATATATATATATATATATATATATATATATATATATATTGGAGAGTAAATTGAAACAAATAGATATATGTGAAGACTAAATTGAAACTAATAAACATATGGTGAGACTAAATTGAAATCAAAACAATGATATTTGGTAGTGACACTAACAAGTGGCAGTACCTTGCCACATGACATTGATAGGGTCACGTGTCATACCAAGGACATGATATGTAGCAAAAGAAATTCAATTTTTTTAAAAAAATAAAAAGATTAAAAAAATTTAAAAAAAATAGAAAAACCAAAGACTGTCATGTGGAACGTTGTTAACGACGTTAATAATTTTTTTTTTAAGGAGGCCTAATTGAGATACTTTTTTCAAAAGTTGGGACTCAATTCACACCTTTTTTTAAGCGGGAACTAAACTTACACATTCAAACGAAAGTGGATACCATCCGACTAATTAAACTTATTGTTAACATTGGTTCTCAATTCTCTTAAAAGTTCATCTTTTCAATTGTTATATTTAGCATTGACTGTAAAGAAATAGAGAAAGAATTAAAGAATCTATATTAAATACGTTTTCTATATCAATTTAAGTAGATACTATTCTCATCATAGAATCAACTAAACTTCACTGTCTACTTTTTTCAACCTTCTCATTTTATTCATCACCACAAGTAATCTAGAATCTCACACACTTCGAATATATAATTTGCACAATAGTACAATTACAAAGATGACAAAAATTTAAATAAAGAACCGGTTTGAATAACCGAACATAACTAGTTAAGGTGAGGAAAAAACAATACCACCCAACGCCATGATTGGGACAAAAAGGACTATGAAAATTGCGCCCGAGAAGTTTGCGTTGACATCATTGGGAGATACGACCATCAAAGAGATGGCGTAGCTGTATAAAAGAAGGCCCGCTGACGAATACAGTAGAAGCCATCCAACATTCCTAGGCATCATAAAAATAATTGAGAAAAGGGATACAATAAAAGCAGACGTATTTGTGATCGAAAACAGCATAAAGTTGGAGTTTGACATCACTGATTTCCCTTCAGAAACTTTTGATGAATTTGATGCCACATGATCTACAAGAGTCCCAGCTGCCTGAATCTGATGAAGTCCACCAGGTGGCCGCAGTGCTGCGTTATAGGTGGCGGTTGCAACAAGAGTAGCCACTATCAAGTACACTCTGCGTATCTCATCTGACATCTTCCCTCTGGTACCAGTTTTTCGAATTAGCCACTCTTTCATTGATAACATTAACGAACCCATTTTTTTTATTTTCCTAACTCTTGCTTCAGCCCTCGCCAGATTACTCTTAATTTCTTCGTCTTTTATTATATCAAATGCCCTTTCGCCACTCAAATTTACAGCATCTAAATCTGTCATGTTTGTCATCAACAATTGCACTGCCTGTACATACACAGCTCACAAGTTCATTATAGTTTCCATTGTGTTAGATAAATTACTCTAAATGAATCAGTTTAACTATAAATTATAATAAGATGTGTTGTTAGGATTTTAATAAACTTAAATATATTAGTCGTAGGTAATTAATCGTTATGGATAATTAATGTATTAGCAATTGGAGTATAGGTAGTTAATAAGTTAATTGTTAATAGCCGTTTTGGTCTGTTTCAAGTATAACGGTCAGAAAGTTATAAGTTTATAAATTGTATTGTTCATTATATGAAAACAACAACAAGAAGTGAATTAAGTTTTTTCACACTAAATAGTTTGTTGTCCACAAAGAGGTATCAAAAGTCAATTAGCTTGAGTGTTTGACTAAAAAAAGAGAGCTAGAGAAAACTTGAGTGTTAGAAAAAGAGAGTGAGATGGTCGATCTTACAAATAGTGTACCCATGCCCAAGTTGACAAAGGAGGCCAACTATGACAATTGGAGTCTTAAAATGAAGAGTCTTTTTTCCCAAGAAACTTGGAAGGTGGTTGAAAATGGTTTTGAAGAATCAACTAACAACAAGAATTGGTCAAATGTCCAATTGAAAGCGTTGAAAGAAGCACGTGTGAAAGACAAGGCAACTTTGTACATCATGTACCAAGTTGTGGACGAGTCTGACTTGGAGAAGATTGCAAGTGACAAATGTTCAAAAGAAGTGTGAAATATATTAGAGAAGGCATATAAGGGGGATAACCGAATGAAGCAGGTCCAACTTCAAACACTAAGGGGAGAGTTTGAGAGTATGAAGATGAAAGAGATTAAACGGGTAACTGAGTACATAACTTGGGTTGAAATTGTTGCGAATCAACTTAACAGAAATTGAGAGACATTTTTTCTAGCCAATTATGGAAAAGATCTTGAGGTCGTTGGCTGATGACTTTGAGAACATGGTCTGCACGATTGAAAAGTCCAAGGACTTGTCAACACTCATGGTGGAAGACCTTGTTGGTCCCTTGAGGCACATGACCAGTGGAGGAAGAAGAAGGTGAAGCCATTTCATCAACTACTCCAAATGTAAGGAGATGATCGAAACACTCAAGGCAAAGGATAATACCGAGGAGGTATATGAAGCGATTCTAGGGGTAGAAGTCGGGGACAAGAAGAAGAGATAGAAAAATCTAATCAACAAAATTTTCATGGAAGAGAACGAGGTCCACAGAGTGGAGGTCGATCAAGCAAGTCAAATGTTGAGTGTTTTAAGTGTGGCACATGTGGCAATTATGCAAAGGACTATTATTTAGACAAGTGTTAGTTGTGGAAAGGGTAGACATTTTGACAAAGATTTTCGGTCTCAAAATGGAAGAGAAAAGACAATCAAACTCATAGAAGATGTTGAAGAAGAAGCAAAGTTCATGGTGGAATGTAGCTTGGAGGTCGAGCACAAGCGAGAGAAGAACTTGATAAGACAGTTGAGTAGAATGGAGATTTTGGCAAGATAGTCAAGTAGCAAGGAGAACTCGACGAGACAATCAAGTAACGAGGAGAGGTCGACTAGACAACCAAGTAGGTTTGAGAGGTCGGTAAGATATGCAGATAGCCCAAACAATGTGGTGGAACATATGAAAAGCTTGAGTAGCACGATGGAGCAACTGAACAACTTAGTTAGCTCAGTGGGAAGTTCGGATAACTCGATAGGGAATTAGGATATTCTGAATATTTTAATGGACCAAGTGAACATCTCGAAAAGCTTCATGGGGAGCCTAGTTATCATAGTGGAGCATGTAAAGACGAGCTTGTTATTCAAAAGTTCGAGCTTGCAAAAGGTGATTAGCAACCTAAAATTGAAAAGGAAGTTAGAGACAATGAGTTACAAGAAATTTTAGAGAGAAGAAAGAAGGCTTTGTATAAGCAATGTTTGGAACTTGAACAAGATGTTTCAAGACTGCAAGAACAATTCCAAGTTGAGAAGGATATGAGAACTGCACTAAAGGTGCAAGAGGAGAAGTGACGACTTGTAATGGATGAGGATATAGATATGATTGAGGGTCTGATCTCTCAAAAGGAGCTGGACCTATTGAAGAGAATCCGGTTAGAGACAAGTCGACCATGAAGAAAGCAAAGAACCCGACTATTTATGAAAGGAGCAAGTACAGTGTGAAAGAGTTATTATAATTGGGAAGTCGATATGAAGAATAAAAGAATGGAGATAAAGAATAAAAGAAACATTTAAGTTTATGAGGGAGTTTTGTTAGGATTTTAATAAACTTAAATGTATGAGCCATTTGTAGATAATTAGTCGTTGTGAGTAGTTAATGTACAAATCTTTAGAGTCTAAATAGTTAATGAATTTGTCGTTAATAGTCATTTTTGTCTGTTTTGGAGTACAACGATTAGAAAATTATAAGTTTATAAATTGTATTGTTCATTGTATGAAAAATACAACAAGAGGGTAAATCAAATTTTTTTATAATAAAGAGTTTATTGTCTACATCGGAGTTTTATTGTTAAATAGGGGAGCTTTGGTCCTAATTGTAAATAAAAGTATTTTTTTTTCTAAATTTTATTAATTTTTTTAACTCTTTCAAATTTACACACATTTATAAAAAGTAAATTTGACACTCAATAAAATTTTTACTTTTTTAAGGTCCGCCGTTCCATCTATGAGCTTCCAACACATGCAACTTGGTATTTTAAAGCATTTGTTGAGAAACATTTAAAACACCGGACTAGATCTACCAAACTATTTCTTTTTTGTTTATCCCATTAGGAAATACTTTAATTACATATTTTACAATTGATAGTCTGTTTAAGTATAATAGGTTAATCTTCTTCGTTTAAGTATAATATAGATAATTTTCTCCGAAAAGAAAATGTCATTTTGGTTGTTTACGAATTTAAACTGAAATACTATCGATAATATATATATATATATATATATATATATATATATATATATATATATATATATTTATTTATTGTAATAGTTAAAGAATTTTATATTAAAGATAAATATTTAAACCTTTTTATAGAAAGATACTAAAAAATTTAATATTTTATAAAGTTTACAAATATGTAGTTTTATCTTTATTTATATTTATTTCCATTACCAAACTTTTCGGGATCTCTCACTAGAAGATTGTTCACACAGAATAGTTATAAGTCTCTTTAATTATCTATCTATACCCTGATATTAAATCAATACTATAAATACTAAAGTGAGAGACAGATTTAAATGATACCTCCGTGTCATTGTTTGTTGCTGCAATGTGTAAAATGGTGTTGCCATCCACGTCTTTCTGATTCAGAATGTCTTGAAACTTAACCGTATTTGTCTTGAGCCATCTAAGTAAGAACCTAAGAGCATCTAACCTCCGGTACATAACAGCAAAATGCAGTGCGGTCTCGTTTCTAACGGTCAAATCTTTTACGGAATCTGGGCAAGCTTTGAGAAGCTCAGTTAAAAGGTCTATGTCTCCGGATTCACTTGCCAAATGCAAAAGAGTGAGACCCTCTCTCCTTTTGGCTCGAACGAGTTCTTTGTCCATCTTTATAAGGTGAAGGATCATTGTGGTGTCGCCATTTTCGAGAGCAAGGTGGATCGGTCTCAGTCCTTGGGGATTGAACTTCCAAGCAAATGAAGGTTTTAGTGTCATGATCTCCGCGGCAAACTGAACCTGCCCTGCACGTGCAGCAACATGCAAGGGAGATTCAACAAATGGTATTGAATCTATTGCTTCTAAAACACATGGATCATTTTCAATGATTTCGTAGAGGCTGTTTACGTCTCCTTGTCGTGCTGCGAACTCCATCCAGTACACACTCTGCATTTCTTCGGGTGTTTCTTGGCTTTGTCAAGAGTTGTGTGTGTCAGTTTCCGATAACGATTTTAGTATGGAAGACTATGATGGAATAGATTTCAGATTCAATCTTAATATATGAGGTAACAAGTTGCTACACAACGGAAAAACTAATGCTTTATTTATTTTTTGTCACGTGATAAGAAAATAAGAAATACCTTTTATTCCAGCTTGACTTGAAAATAAAAAAGCGTAAAAAAAGCGTAAGATAGGTGAGAAGCATCTCGAGTAACATGTAGGTGACATATATTACAATAGTTTTACACCGGTGTCTTCTTTATTTAAAGTTAAATCTTTCAAACGAAATCAAAACAAAATTCGGTACATGTATACGTGTTTTTGATAATGATAATGTTATTGAAGATTTATCTAATCAATTTTACAAATTTTTGAAATTTAATATGTTTTATTAAATATATTAAATTTGGTATCTTCATAATAATTCAACCACTAGTTGAAAGTGAAAATAGTCATCTTATTGAAATTATTGAAATTTTTTTTTAATGTTATCTTCCTCACACTCTTTTGGACGAGTTGATTTGAAAACACTGGATAGACAAGATGAATGTTGGATCAGACATCAAACAAATCAAGTTCTATACAAGTCTTAGACAACTTCGATAAAGTGGAATGCATTAGATGACTCAAGACAACAAGTCAGAATATAATAGGACCAGACGATTTAAACAGTACAAGAGCCAGATGGAACATTAGATGACTATATTGACAATACAAGTCAACCTACAACAGTAAACCACTAAACTAGTACAAGGGAGTAGATGAGTCAAAGAAGCATCATACAAGTCAAGGTAGACAAGCAAATGTGTAAAGAAAATGAATTAGATGAGTTAGAAGTAATGGAACAAGTCAATACAATGCGCTAGACAAGCCAATGCAAAAGGCACACAAAGGATATTGATGAGTATTTATTGGATGAGTCAACAAGATGTTAGACGAGTCAACACTAGCATACAAAAACATTAGACGAGCATCCATCAATGTGATGTTATACGAGTCAATTCCAGCACACAAAGGCATTAGACGACTATCTTCTTGACGAGATAAAGCAACTAGACGAGTCAAGGAGATAAAAGACGAAAACACCTATCAGACGAGTATCCATCAAACGAGTCAAATTCAACTCATGAAGCATAAATATTGAAACACCTATTACATGAGAACTTTCACTCTAGAAGGATGACTAGACGATTCAAGAGTACAAGGACTTAACATGTTCCATACTGGTCATGCAAATCAAGTTTAGAAAGGTGTGAAAGAATTATATCCAATCACAAGGTGAACAAGATCATTGGTAAAGTGATCAAACAAATATGAACGTTGAAGATTGATGATCAAGATGATAATGAGAACTACGCAACAAGTCTCAACATATTCTGAAGAGATTTTGCTTGAAGATAGAATATGGAAATAAAGGATCACCACAAGAAATTCATTGTTTACCGATGGATATGTGCCGACAAATACATATCTGTTACAGATCCATCAGTAATTATTACTTTTTGATAGATTTATCAACGAATATTCTTGGTTTATTTACCAATGGAATGATTCGTCGGTAATGTCATATGTTTGATAGTTACTTATTTATTGATGGAAATGTCATAGTTACCGACGAATAAAATTCTTCGGTAAAGTTCTCAATGAAATGCAAATTACATTTCACTTTCCCCTCCACCAATTTCAGTTTCCCCCAAATCGCGAAACAACTGTTGACCCTGCGCTACGAAAATCTAACCTAAAACACGTTAGTTGTGACCTGACGTTCATTGTCGCACAACCACCGTGAGTTTGCCATCACGTTCATGCCCTGACGTTTAATCCCTCATCTTGTTCGTGGGTTGAGGGATCAATCCAATCTCTATACGTGTGGCGATCTCACTGTCGTAGTGGTAAGTCTCATTGGCCATTGTCATTCATTGATTTGTTTATCCCTCCACTTTTCTCACTCCTGTTCTTTCTTTGATTGGTAAGGGGTATCACATAGGTTGGATTGGTTTAGCAATTATAGGCGTTGAAGCTACATTATTGTGGGTTGTTTATGAAAGACCTGAGGCATTGTTAGGTTTGACTAATTTTCCCTTTCTCTCTCGAGCTCAAATTGATTAATGAGTTTTGTTCCATTAAGTTGATTGATGCATTGTTTGAATGTGCTCATATGTGTTTACTTTTGCTTGTGTCACATAGCATTCTATCTAATTCATATTGTATTCTCACTAGAATCTCGCATTTGAAGTGATGCTTCAACCATTTGATTCATGGTTTACTTGGAGGGGTTAGTGCATTTAAAATTCATGTAAAAACATGTCATAACAGAGTTACATCTCCTGGTTAGTGGTGTTGATACCATTATTGGACGAATACATGTTTAATACAAGCATATAGTGATTCATTTGCATCTTGCAATGTCTAGTTCAAACTTTAGGCCTTAAATTCTTGCATCATATTAGCTTAGAATGGATTTTTCATGGCCAGGTCCTATTTTATAGTGATATTCTGCATTTCTAAACTTTCTTATGCACCACTTCACTAAACCACCAATGAATTGTTTCTGTTCTTCTGTAGTTGCTATACTTCTCAAGCATACACTAATTCTGTGCACTTAAATAGCCACCACCATTCTCACTTTGACTTGTGCTAAAATATGTTCTCATGCATTCTGTACTGCACTTATCAGGTTGATTACATCCCAATTTTGCATCGGTCATTATGCATGATTGGTTTGAAAGGGCTATAGTATTTTCCATACTCTGAACTAGTGAACTTTTCTGCTTGTAATTCTGAGATTGCTTTTGCATATAGGAGCTAGCCATTAATGTTATTGACCTACCCATATTTCTATATGCATAGGTATGCAAATGAACTACCTAAACCCGATTAAATATGATGGAAACTTAATTTTATTAGTTAAACTAAAATTGGTAAAAACTAGCCAAGTCTAGCAACCCATGGTTATCCAAATTTTTCGGTTCTCTAATTTTCTATGCATGGGATGATATTTTTATCTTTTGAGCATTTATAACATGATACAAACTGACTCTTAAAACACATAAATGCCTGAATTGTTTTTTTGAGTATTCAAAAAATGCATATTTGCTTCTAAATGAGTGTAAACTAGGTTCTAAGAATGGCTGAAATCATGCATATGAAGATGAGAATTGAGACTCATGCGCTATGAATGCCTTGAACAAGTTTTAAAACACTGAAATATGCAATGAAAATGCTCAAAATTGTCCAACAATCATGCACTCACAAAATCACTATTCAAACTAGAATTCTCAAATAAGAAAACCTAGCTAGTTATGCATATTTTTTCAATTATGGGTCTAAATGTACAAAATAAACTAAAAAGTGTGTGGATTCAAAATTTTCTATTGATAATGAGAATTGCACAACAAGTCTTAACATATCCTAAAGAGATTCTGATTGAAGATAGAATATTGAAACAATTTATAATTGAAGATATTATTGAAGATATATTTGAAGAATATCCAGAACGTTGATTACATATCTAATCATCCGAAAAAGGAAGTATTTCAAATTGTTCATTGGCTAAAAAGGAAAGAAGATATAATTCATAGGAAGCAATACACTATAATTGAATATCCAAAACTTTCATAGTGAAGAACGAAGAGTTTAAAGAAAAGGAAGAAAGAAAGGAACGAAGAGAAAATAGAGACAATACATGTTGTAAGGGTTGGTGGAGGGCAGGGTGTTACTGTGCCACGCATGCCTCCTCCTTTACTCTTAACTAGTTTGTTTCCAAGTTGGGTTTAAGAGGTGGTTTTTGTGATTCCAACATCTTTAATTCACTTTCTTCAGTACATTCATACTCTCATGCATATAGAAACATGTCTAGATAATGAGCATTGCATTAAGCCCACCATTTGTAAGTAAATGTAATTTTGAAGCATGTGTTGTCCAAGTTGGATTAACTAGTGATTTTGTGATTTTTGAGTTTTTAATTTAGTTTGAGCATTCATTTAGTGTAGTTTATCATATATAAACATTTTTAGGCCATTTTCATTACATAATTCTTATGTTAATTTATTCAAGCATTTCATCAAACACTTGGTCAAACCTAGGGTTTCATTGAGGCATTTTATCAAACAATTTCTGATTTTGCATTTAGGCATAAAATTAGGACAACTTAGGACCTGGAAAACATTCATGGCATGTTTCTTTACATTTCTTCTTATTCATACCCCATTATAAACCTCACACACTCAATTCTTTGAAAATCCTCATTAAACGTTTAAAAAATTGAGATAAGTGTGTGATTTGTGTTGGGCTATTTTGCATGGTTTCATTACCATTATTGCATCATTTTAGAATATTTTGTACAAAAAATACCTTCTTTGTTTCTACTTTGTGTTTTATTACTCAAAAGTCAAAATGATAGGCATTGTTTGATTTGGTGTTGAATGACTTGTAGCCAGAAGAACTCCCTGCAAGGTTCATCTGAATTTTGCGGTGTGTTGTTTCCTAAGGGTGGTGATGGCCTTTGTTGCCCTCACTGGCAGCTTCAGGGTTTGGTTGTTGCAGGTATGAATTTTCTTTTTTCTATTTTAGTTTAGTTTTTAATTCTATTTTGGTGCAATTTTAATTTTGTTTTGGTGTTTTTAGAATTTTAGGTTTGCTAACATTTTTCATTAGTTAGATATAGTTTGTCTTTGTTGTTTTTGGGATAGAATTTGTTTTAAAATGTTGTTTCAAATTCAATAGGTAAGTGAACCTAACGAGGACTTACCCTGCTCCTACCTATCTCCATTCACAACGAAGAATCACGGATCACATAGTTCTTTATAAAAATTTGATTAGATTATTTAATTTTTGAAAGTTGTTGTAACATCCTAGTTGGATATTACTAACTTAAAATAAAATAAATAAAATCGAAAATAAATACGAATTAATTACTCTGCCTTTTCCCAAAAATGAGGGAAAATGATAACATGTATTAACAAGTCAATAATTTAAAATCCACCAAAAATAGAAATGTCAACTACAAAAGTCAAGTATGATAACATAAATGTTAACAAATTCTTTAAAATCCATAAAGCAATAAAACTCTATAAAAAGATACCCCAAGCTAGCCCTGCTCTAGCTCTATGCCTCACTAGTACCACCTATAACATCATCTGATCTCGTGTAACGCATTACACGATTATCACCAAACACAAGCAGATAAGGTGAGCTAATAGATAAATATATAACAATTTGAATAGATATATGCATGCACTCATCAAAAGAACTTTATCCTTTGATTCCATACCATATGGGCACCACCATGTTATCCATGTTTACATCTTTGGATGGTAATCTCAAGATCACCTTTATTGCCACACCTACAAGCCACAACTTGTAGAACACGCGCGGGAAACCTACTATGAATCACACTCCGTAACGCCAGGTGGAGTTCCTAATACAAACAATAGTTCGTATATGTCCCAAGACTACCAAACTGCCAACCAACGTCAAAGAGGGCAATCATTTTGGACCCATCCGTACGAGCCACAACTCGTACACTCACACGGGCAACACTCGTCAATCCGAGCCACAACTCAAGGAATGCTCATGTTCATCCGCCATCCCGAGCCACAACTAAAGGGATGCCATTACAAGCCACAACTCAAGGAATGCCACATGTTTACCCTCTATTCCAAGGCACAACTCAAGGAACACTCCAGCAAGTCGACCACGCACATCCAAAGACTTGTAGACCACGCATATCCAAAGCATACAAATATTTTGTCCCTGCATTATCCTCTCGCGTTGCTCTAGAGCAGCCAGGCAAAATTTAGTTCTAGAACGCCCGGCGGATGTCACAAATAGTTAAGCGCCACGCGCCTCTAAATCCTTTGATTCTACAGGTATCGCCTAGGAGAACGAACCTCGTCACCAGGTGCCACGCACTCCCAGTGCCACTATAATTGTAGCTATCACCTGGCGGTTAAGACTTGACCGCCAAGCGCTACACCAGTACTCATGCACTACTGGTTTAAGCACTCAATCACACATTAAGATTACCTCACCTTCTTATGTATCATCCATCATAACTTGTATACCTATTAACTCTCTAAGTCAGTATTCCACCACCCACTAGGATCCATGTTCATCTCCACCACCTCACTGCCTAATCATTAACAAGACTCTTATACCATTTACATTTATAACATAACAAATATGTGAACTTCATCATTGAACAAACATACCTATAAAGACTCTCACTCCCAATTCCAGTAATTATGCTCACAATTTCCATCCAATCCTTAGCGTGACTAATCTGACCTACAATGATTATAATACCACCAACCCTCCAACTCACAATTTAACCCTAAAAGTCATTAATATTATTACTTTTTACATTTATTATCATCCTAACCCATTGTCCAGATAATTTCCCAATTCATCATTAACTTAACTCATAGGATTCCAGACTCATCATTTCTCCTCACAACCCCACAAAGTCACTTTCTCTACACTGGTGCCTGGCGGCACATAGCTCACCGCCAAGCGATGCATCCAAATTCTTGAAAACCTAGAATTTCTCCCTGCACCTACAAGAACCCAAATTCCCTATTTCCTTTCTTTGTCTATTTCAACAACTTTGCATGTGATTCCACTTCCATTTATACCATTTCACAACCTAAATCACATTATTTAAAATGTTCTAGTGCAATTCAAACACCAAGTATTCTCATAACATTAAAACCACAATTTTCCAAATCCTACAAAAACGTTCATACCACTTTCTCAAATCAACTTCAATTAATATCATAATTCAACAATTTCTAGTATACGACAATCAAGTTATAGATGAAGCTCTCTTCTTCCCCAATTATAAACAACCACGAAACCTCAAAACACCCAAAATTGAGTCAAATTTGACTCGTGTCGTCTAGTTAGTGTTCATCGCCGCTAGATGGTTCATACAGAAACCCATAAACTAGGTGAACAAGCATGCGTTGCATGGCGGCCAGTTCATGATGCTAGGCGGTCAGACTTGTTAGAGATGACATAGCAGGTGAAGAAACCCAAAATGTTAGGGGTCACGTCAGTGAAAGCTATACAATCATCATTAATTGTGATGCTTCATTTCTTGAGTACCTATTGAGCGGGAAAAATGTTTTGGGTTTGAGGTTTGTGTTATAAATAGACTTTGAGAAAGAACTCATGCACATTGTCTCATTTTCTTGCTTTTGAGAAATTTGCATCGTTCGTGGTTGAGTGTTATCTGATATATTTACTTCTTCTTTGTGCCGTCAACTTTCTCGCATATAGTAGGAGTAGGGAGTCAGGGAGTGAAGGAAGCGATTTTCTGTCTAGGGAGAGAGGAGTCAAATGGAGGTTATTCCTGATATTAGGGAGGATCCTCCCGAAGAGGTAGTAGAGAATAACTTGTCGGCTAAGACTAGATACGAGTGGGTGGTTGTGGATGTGAGGACTCAATATTCCCTATTTAGATGGTCATGGTTACTCAATATGTGGTTGAAGTGCATCCCTGCTTTTGAGAGGGGTACTTCTCCAAACATTGTATCGTTAGAGCGGGTGAGTGTCGTTGTGTGTGTTTGCCACAATCAGGAAGGTGCTAAATAGGGGTTTTTCTATGTATACATGTGTCATTTTTCATAATTGCACATGCGACTTCCCTTTAATGATTTTACCATGGGGATATTACGGCTATTGAACGTCGTACCCACCCAACTGCATCTGAACATCTAGGTTATACACAGGTGTTTCGAGTGCTATGTCGGTCGCTACATCTGCAACCTTCTCCATAGTGTTTCTTCTATTTTTATGGTACTCATCCAAAAGATCTGGTTACTTGGTTATCGGTGGTGAGTTGGCCAGGGATAAGTATGTTGGACGCTTTTTCACAGTCTTTCAAACATTTCAAGGACGGCTTCTTTAAAGTTGTCGTGAAATATATGGGTCGTTCGCATTTTTATAATGAGGAGGGGAGTACCAAGTTCCCTTTTAGTTGGACAGACAACCCTTGGTAATATAAGGATATGAAAAAGGGGGAGTTATTGGCAGATGACAGATAAATGGTGGAAGTCTTGGGAAAATTTAGCAATAAACTGCCCACTAAGGGCGTAGTTAGAGTTTATTTATCCGTGCACCCGCTTGTTGATTTGGAAGGTATCATTTTTTTTTATTTCTTCTTCTTTGCTTAATGCAAGAGATAATCGTTTACTTTCATTTTGTAGGTCATATGGCTATTGGGGAAGAAGAAGCTGAACCTATTCAGGACTATGTGTAGCGAGCATGCTGAAAAGGCCAGAAATGCGGGAATACTGAAGTTCCCAACTTGGAAGAACCATTGGTTGAGGTTCGGGTCCATGGTGGGTGCAAAAGAAAGGCATATATTCATGTTCAAAGGGGGGTTCGAAAAGACTTGAAGAAGGTTAGGGTCAAACTCCTAGGATCGGGGTCTACATCTAGGACGAAAAAGTCTGAGGCTTGTTTGATAGTGTTGTCGGAGACAATAGTGCGGCGTGATATTTCTATTCCTTTGCAATGATAAAAGCCATGTTGAAGTTCAACAGCAAGGCATTGATTTTGGGTCGTAGGGGGGGTACCCTTCTACAGAGGGAATTGAGGGAATGAGGCAAGGCCAAGGTGGAAGAGACTCAAGAGGCATTGAAAAATCAAGCCGCCAAGCATGAAGAGGAGAAGGCGGCTTGGGAAAAGGAGCGAGAGGAATGGGCGGCTGAGAGAAAACGTCTTGGCTTCTGGAAATTTAGGTGTCTGGATTCAAAGAAAAAGATGAACGAAAGAATAAAAGATTTAGAGGAAGACAATAAGGAGTTAAGGAGAAATATGTCGACATCGAGAGTGAACTCAAAGATTTAAAAAGCCTTGCAACTGAGGAAGATGTTAATATGCAAGCGGAGATTGATCCTGCTATTGATTAGTTTTATTTTGATCATATTCTTGCTTTTGAGCCTAAGTTTGTAATAATTTGCACACGTATTACTTTACAAACATCATTGCTTACTTGCGCTACTTTCTTGAATATATTGGTTGTTTTTATGTATTTACGTGTATATTGTGGGATATCACCTATTTTCAATTGCTCTTATTACCATCTGCTTTGGTTAAAATTTCTACAATGATATTTTGTTTGCGATTATTTTACTTGTAGTAGAATTTTTGTGTGAATTGCGATCATATGTTGTTTAGTTAGGGGATTAGGTATGGCATGTGTTCGACCCAGACCGCTTATTTTGGTAAGTGGGAGAGAACATGAGTTTTTCTTTAGCGAGAAAGTGTTTGACCTGGGTCGCTTACTAAAGTAAGTGGGAGGGAACTTTATTTTAACGAGAGTGTGTTCAAACCAGGCTGCTTAATTCAGTAAGCGGGGGGGACATAAGAATTTTTTATTTAGCGATGAAGTGTTCGATCTAGACCGCTTACTTCAGTAAGTGGGAGGGAACTTAAAATATAAGATAAGTTTGCAAAGAACCCTTGTTTTATTGATCATTTTGGGTGCCTCGTTGAAAACTCCCCGGCTAAAACCCTCCTTCGAGGAAAATGTCGGGAGAGGAAAAAGAGTATACCAAGGGTTACAATTTGTCTGACTTTTTACAATCTCGGATTTCTTAGCTAAAATAAAACTTGAGGTGAGATACATTCCACGTGTTAGGTGTCACCTCTCTTAATAGCTACTCCAACTTGTAGGTGCCTCCACCTACTTCCTCGCGTACTTTGTACAGACCATCCCAATTAGCCGAAAACTTGTCGTCTTTCTTCCTCGTGCTACTAGCCATGCTCCATACCAAGTCTCTTTTCACAAATACTCGTGGTTGAAGCTTGGAATTGTATTTTCTTGACGCTCTCTATTTTGCCACCATGTTTTTGATCTGCGCCTTTTCACGTAGTTTTGTTAGCAATTCAAGGCTGGTGCTTAGACTATGCTGATTTGTGTTGTCGACATACATCTGTATTCTTAAGGAGGGTTCCCAGATCTCGACTTCTATCATAGCTTCCATTCTGTATACCAAGCTAAAGGGAGATTCGTTGGTGGCGGACTACGGGGTACATCTATATGCCTACAACATTTCAAACAATTCTTCTAGCCATTTTCCCTTTGCTTCGTCTAGTCTTTTACACAGCTCAATCAATATTACTTTGTTAGCGGCCTCTTCCTGTCCATTGGTTTGCAGATGCTCTACTGAACTAGTGATATGTTTGATCCCTAGGCTAGTATTGAACTTGACTAACTCCTTGTCTATGAATTATCGTCCATTATCGGTTATGATTGTGTGTGGTACCCCGTATTGGCATATTATGTTTTTCTAGACAAACTTCTAAACATGTTGTGTTGTGATGGTGGTTAATGATTGAGCTTCGGTCCATTTTGTGAAGTAATCAATCCCTATAATAAGGAACTTGACTTGCCCCTTTCCCAGGAGTGAACATGCTCGACGGGGTCTATGTCTCGGCATAGCGATCCAGTGTAAAGGCTTCCCATTAGCTGGGGAGAGGGGTCTCTATGCTGATGCCAATGAAAGGATGTTGGCATTTGTGCAGATGTGCTGGTATGGGTTGTTGAATGATGGTTGGGAAGGTTGTGGTGTGATGATGTGGAGAGATATGGGTAGTGGGGAGGATGGGTGTATAGTGGCAGGGAGGGTGGTTATGTGGTGGGTCGTGGTGAAGGTGTGGGGGTAGGGTTGTACTCACTTTCTTCCTCAATTGGGTGACATACAAGGGTTTTGGAGTCATCCTTTTCTTTGTCCTTTGGGTGGCATCTGCCTCTATCCTCCTTTTAGCCGTGTATTCTCCTGTCTCAGTGCCTCCATCTCATCAACGTTGCGCTTTTTGAAGTCGGTGAACTCTTACTGCATTTTGGCCTGCCATTCCAAGATGGCAGCCAAGTCCAACTGGTTTGTTACAACCTCCTTCGGCCTTGTTTTCGGCTCCTTTGAGACATCAGCTCTGCTACATGTTGAAACCATCTTCCCAGGTTCTCACATTGTTTTAGTAAGATGCTAACTCAGGCCCTATAATAGGCGCCCATTATTCCTGCAGAAACAATGATAAGATATTAGGGACCATGAATTATCTCTTACCCAATCATCGATTTCCTGATATGGATACTCCTCGGTCCTGTAGAATACGTCTTCATGCCTTGTTGCTGGATTTGAACATTTGGGTGGTTACCTACATAAAGGACTCTGACAATCAAGTCAGCGAGAGCTCTCAAAAGTCAAATCCCAATTTTTGAAATTAATGAATTGCGTACCTTTAATTGTTGGGGTCCACTTGCATTTATAGAATATTAATTACAGAATATATGGTTAATGGGTTGGATCTTTATTTGGGCTTAATGGGTCTCTTTTGGGCTTATGTGGGCCTACTCAGGTCCCAAGTACAAGAATTATGGATCGATTTTGTGTGTTTGGCTATTATTTCACAAGTTCAGAGTAGATAGTTTATGTCGATATTTAAGTTTAGTCGTTATAATGTATTAGTTTTATATGCAATGTGACTTAAGCAAAGCTTATGAGTTGGCGGCTAGGGTCGAGTACTTATTGTTTCTGGCTCTATCCACGTGGTATAATACAGACACATTTATTTTATCACTTTTAATAAAATTGTTGTGATAAATTAAAAATTGCCACTAATAATAAAAAAAAAATTGTTATCACTATTGTAATTGTATGTTGACAAAAATATACTTAACATATGAAAGATAAAATGGACATTCAAATTTAAAATAAGAAAAGCTAATTTTTTTTCTATAGATACATTTCATAAATTTTTTATTAAAAATACTATGATATATCACTTTTAACAAAATTGTTATGATAAATTAAAAACTTGTCACAAATCATATATAAGTAGTCACAAATAATATATAAGTAGTCACAAATTTTATATTTATCAGTATTGTAATTATATGATAACAAAAATATCCTTAACATATGAAAGACAAATCATACATTTAAATCTAAAATAAGAAAAATTAAATAGTTTTTTTTCTATAGACACGTATATGTATGAATTTTCGATTAAACATGTAAAATAAATTTTGTAACAAGTTATTGTTGACAAAAATAATTTAACAATTTAATAATCAATAGTTAGTTACTAATAATAAATAATTATTAATTATAAGTTGTGTGTACACAGGTGTTGTCCAATATATTAGGAAGTGTCATAGTCATAGTACACTTCAAACATTTTAGTCGTGTTTGGAATAGCCAACACTAGTGTGTTTGTCAACTTTCTCTTCATATCCTCAAAATAGGTCTCACACTCGACTATCCAAGAGAAAGGTTGGTCCTTCCTGGTGAGTTGTGTCAATGGACTCACTATCTTGGAAAAACCTTCCACTACCCTCCTGTAATAGCCTGCTAAACCCAAGAATCTCCACATCTCAGTAACAATTTGTGGCCTCTCCCAGTTCACCACCGTCTCAATCTTCGCTGGGTCCACTACTATCCCTTGGGTTGATACATGAACCAGGAATTGCACCTCTTCCAGCCAAAACTCACATTTAGATAGCTTTCCATACAACTCATGCTCTCTAAATAGTGCTAGCACCACTCTCAGATGATTTGCATGCTCTTCCCAATCCTTTGAATAAATAAGAATATCGTCCATGAACACCACAACGAATTGATCTAGATACGGTCAGAAAATTTTGTTCATGTAGTCCATAAATATTGCAGGAGCATTCGTCAACTCAAATGGCATCACCACATACTCGTAGTGTCCATAGCATGACCTGAAAAATGTTTTCTGCACGTCCTTCGGTTTGACCAAGATCTTATGATATCCAGACCTCAAGTCAATCTTAGAGAACATCGTTGCTCCTTTCAACTGATCCAACAAATCATCAATTCACGGCAGTAGGTACTTATTCTTGATGGTCAACTTGTTCAGCTGATGGTAATCTACACAAAGTCTGGAGTTGTCGTCCTTCTTCTTCACCAGTAACATAGGTGCTCCCCACAGTGACGCACTTAGTCTGATGAATTTCTTCTCTAGCAGATCCTCATATGCTTCTTCAGTTCGGCTAACCTTGTCGGTGCCATTCGGTACGGTGCCATAGATACTAGGCCAGCTCCAAGGATGAGAACAAAGGTGAAATCCACATCCCTACTTAGCGGTAATCCCGAGACTTCATTTGGGAAGACGTCGGCATACTCATCTACCACTAGAATACTTCTAATTTGCTCAGTCGTGCTCTTCTTTTCTGCCTAAGCCACTATCATTCAACAAATAGATCCATCTTCCATCTCCTTCAAAGCTTTGTGAGTTGAGATCAACTCAATCCCTTTTATCTCTTGGAACACCACTCTACCTCGTCCACAATCAATGACTATATGATTTCCTGACAATTAGTCCATCCCCAGAATCACATCAGCAAGCATATAAGATTCACTTTGAATCTATGACCGGCCACTTCTATTGGGCATCCCACACAAACAGAGTTGGTGGATACCTATCCAAATGTTGGTGTCCCGACTATCAGCTCGCACCCCCAGTCATGCATCACTAATTCGAGCCATCTCACACACTCATTGGATACGAATGAGTGAGTGACCCCTGAATCAAACAATACAACAACCTCGTGATTAAGTAAATAAAAAGTGGTTTGCACCAAATTACCTGACTGAGTCACCTCGGTGTTGGTCAAGGCATACACTCGTCATGCTGCTCTAGGTCGCTCTCATAATGGCTTCTTTGTCGAAGCTCCACCAGTTGGTTTTCTGTTGGGCAAAGTGTCATGTCTACTCACACACGTAGCACTTGCCAATGCTAGTGTCTCCTCTAGAGCTGCTTGAGGGTTTTGGGCAATTCCTCCTAAGATGCTCTCCACCACAATTATAGCACTACAACTTCCTAGTTGAAAAACTTAGTCTGCTATAAGGTTTTTTTTGTTGTCTGGAGTCTATAGTGGCCTTCTGCAGTCATGCCACTCTGTTGGGCCTCATTTCTAGCTACTCCACTGTTTTGCCCTACTCGACCAAAACTTGGAACTCCCTGATCCAGAGTGGTACCAAGAACCTGCGCAACTCATGTTTAAGTCCGCCCTCAAACTTTTGGCACCTCCACTCCTCTGTGAGAACTGACGAGTAGAATCTCACTAGATACTCAAACTTGTATGTGTATGTCTGCACAATCAGGTTCCCCTGCTAGAAAGTGAGGAATTCGATTCCCTCTCATGTTTGGCGCTGTTAGGGAAGTATTTCTCCAGGAATCGCATCCTGAAGTTAGCCCAAGATACCTCCTTTGCCCGGGTCTGCATCAATTGCTGCATCCCCATCTACCAATATTCTGCATCGGCCACCAAGAGAAATGTGACGAACGAGAGCTTTTGTGCATCAGTGCAGTCGATCACCCTACAAATCTTCTCGCACTCCCTAAACCAGGTATCTACTTCATCAGGAGTGGATTTGCCAGCGAATGTGGCTGGCCTATGCCTAATGAAGTCCTCCATAGTCATTGGCTATGTAGGTGGAATCATGGCTCGAGGTTACGCTGCAATCGGTTGCATAACATCCATCATTCAATGGATTGCATTCGTAATCTCATCAGCTCCAACAGTATTTCTCCTCCTCCTATTTGTCATAGCCTAAGAACGCCACATTCTCAACTATTCAAATTACACAACTCAAGTTAAGACTACAAACAATTCTTAACAATCAAAATAGTAAAAAATCATTCTCGTAAGCGAAACATGACAAGCTCACTCCTCGTAGATCCCAAAAATCTTTTGAAAACAAAGCTCTAATACCAAATGTAACATCACGGTCGAAATAAAAGTCAAACTGCATTTATTATAACTTCTTTCCCTAAAACGCGGGAAAATTTAAAGCTTTATTACATTGCTAATTATTTAGAAATTTGACAAAATATAAAATCAAATACAACTTTCAAGTCTGATAACATTAGTGGTTACAAAATCCTTAAAATGTATAATGCAATAAAACTCTGTAGAAAATTCCCCAAGATAGCCCATGCTCTGACTCTATGCCTCACCAGTACCACCTACAACATCATCTGCTCCCGTGTAATGAATTACACGACCATCGCCAATCACAAACAGATAAGGTGAGCTACATATACATATATATAAATATCAGTCAATATATGCAAACACAAGTCAAAGGAACTTTATCCTTTGATTTCCTACCATATGGTCGCCACCATGTTATCCATGTTCTACGTCTTTAGATGAATACCTCAAGATACGCTTGCTGCCACACCTACAAGCCACAACTTGTAGAACACGTGCGGGAAACCTCTTACGAACCACACTTTGTCGGCAATCTTTTGGACCCATCCATACAACCCACAACTCGCACACTCACACCGGCAACACTTGTCAATCTGAGCCACAACTCAAGGATTCCTCCTGTTCATCCGCCATCTCGAGGGATGACTCAAGAGATGTCATTCTGAGCCACAACACAAGGAATGTCACGTGTTTAACCCTTATCCTGAGCCACTACTAAAGGGATACATTCTAAGCCATAACTCAAGGAACACTCCAACAAGTCAATCTTTAAGGTATCACCAAAGCCTTGTAGACCATGCACCTTCAAATCAAATGAGTATGCTACTATTGCATTATCGTCTCACGCTGCTCTAGAACTGCCAGGCGAAATTAGGTTCCAGACCGCCTAGCGGACACCACAACCTATCAAGCTCCACGCATCTTTGGAGCCTCTTATCCTACAACTATCGCTTGGTGACATGATCCATGCCAGCAGGCGCCACGCGCTACCAGAGATATTGTAAATCGCCTGGCGGTTCCTATAAGACCCACGAAATTTAAATAATTAAATAAATAATTATTTAATAAATGCGGGTAGGAAAAGCCTTTATGGCATTAAATGTTAACTTTCATGACGTGGAAAAGTACTAGCTCAAGTGGTTGAGAGTACTTTATTGTGTGAAAGGACTTGGGTTCAAGTCCTGTGTATGTCATTTGTGCTATTTTATTTTATTATTTTGGTCTGATAATGTGATTGGAGCGTGATAGTAGGATATAACCTTTGAAGTATGAATTGTATCATGAAATGTGATTTGGTTGGATTGGTTGTGCATTTGAATTTGAATTGTGTGGTGATGGGTTCAAACCTTAGCTTGGACAAGACCATAGACTTTCTTTTTATCAATTTTAGTTTTGGTAAGAATGTGAAGGGGCGAGAGAAACCTAGCTAGAGGAGCAGTCAAGGGTGCTGGAAAATCAAATAGAATGGCAAATTGAATGACAATTAAAACCAAGTAAAGTATTTTTCGTTTTATTTGATTAACCACCATTAAAGTGTCATTAAAAGGAAGAATGAAGGGGGAGAGAGAGAGCATCCTTGAGGTTAATAGTTGAGAATAGTGAGGATTTTATCAATTTTAGTTTTGGTAAGAATGTGAAGGGGCGAGAGAAACCTAGCTAGAGGAGCAGTCAAGGGTGCTGGAAAATCAAATAGAATGGCAAATTGAATGACAATTAAAACCAAGTAAAGTATTTTTCGTTTTATTTGATTAACCACCATTAAAGTGTCATTAAAAGGAAGAATGAAGGGGGAGAGAGAGAGCATCCTTGAGGTTAATAGTTGAGAATAGTGAGGAGGGAGTTGACAGAGGAGAAGCGCGAGTCTTGAAGAGGAACCAGGGTACTGGTTTGGAGGAGGGTCAAGGGGAGTTCATCGGGGATCCAAGGAAAAGCTTCAATTTTCAAGTCTAAGCGAGGGAACCATGTTAGGGGAGTTCTTGTTGATTGTCTGATGTTTTCTTTTACTCATTGTTGACTGAATCGTGATGTATGTGGGAATGGGGACTGCAATTTACGTGAAAATCAAAGGGGAATTGGGTTTCTGGAATTTTTCTAGAAACCGCCTAGCGGGTCACACGTGACCACTAGGCGACACAAGTACCAGACCCAGTTTTTGGGTGTCAGTGATGAACCGCCTGGTGGCAGAGGATGAATCGCCAGGTGGCACGAACCCAATTTCACTATTGTGGTCATTTTTTATGTTTTTGAGATACCTATGATGTGGTCGTGAGGTCTGTATGCTCGAATACGAATTTTGATGTTAATAGACTATGCATATGTTGATTTTGCTACAAGATACTAGTTTTGATATGAAATTGGGAGGTTAGGGTTATGTTGAGGGTTGGAACCAATTGTGCATGATATAAATTTGTGATTTAACATGGTGTTACGAAATCAGATTATTATATGATCTACAGATATGGATTGATGGGTATGAATCTGTGAAATGGTGTGTCATGGGTTTGGGTGATGTTCTTGTTGAATTCCAGACTATGATTGTATGCCATGAGTAGTATGAGGGATAAATAGAGGGTATATTTCATGGGGGAAACAGTAAGAAGAAATGAACTTTTATCACAGGTTATATATGGAGGGTGCATGAGGGGTAATTAAAGGGAAAAGAAGAGTGAGTTAAATAAATGAGTATATGTTGGTATACAGTGAAAATTATAGGAGGTTTATGACTATGTGTTAAATTTCAATAAGGGTAGGATTGATATGAATGATATTGCACGTTTGGTACCATGTGTTAAATGTCAATAAAGGTAGGATTGATTTGAATGATATTGCATGTGTGGTATCTATGTTTTAAATCAATGAGTTGAAGTGGTTTTGTGATAATATGTTGAACTATGTTGGTAAGAAAACTGTTGTGGTATGAATCTTATAGTCAGTAAATGGTATGACCAAAAGACTGTGAGCATGTATGCATGATGTTGAGCAAATAGGGGGTGTTGTGAATATATGTGATGTAATCTAGTTAAAGGTTTATGTTTGGAAAATCATATTGTGTTGTAATTTCATGTGTTGAATATTTTGGGATTATTTAGGACCAGTTTTAGTGCCAAAAACCAGTAGCATTGTGCTACTGGTATAGCACCTGGTGGCGTGAGCGAGCCGCCAGGCGGATGGGAAATAAATCAGTGACAGTGGTCATAGCGAAAGTAGCGCGCCTGGCGGCGGGTGATGGTTCCGCCAGGCAATGACGGTGGAGCAGGGCGCCTGGCGGGACGGTGGTGCCCGCCAGGTGGTAGCGGTACAAACTTTATGTGTGTTTCGGGGAGCTCCACTTGGTGTCACGGTGAGATGTTGTGGCAAGGTTATTCCCACGTGTGGACTATCAGGTGGTGGCCTGTAGTCAGAGGGGCGAGTAGACACTCATGCAGCGAAGATCGATCTTTGTTCTCACCTAAAGGGTATAGAGATGATAGACGTCTAAAGGCAAGTGTTGGGTATGAAGGAGGAAAAAGAAAAGGGGAAGTGTGCTAACCCGAGTGTAAATTTGTTAATGTGGTATTTATTAATATATTGTTTGATTTTATTTAAATGAGTTCACCCTATCTGTATGTGTGTGGTGATGATCATGTAACTTGTTACATGGGAGCAGATGTTGATGCAGGTGGACAGACTGAGACATAGAGGCGGAGAGGGGACCTCTTTGGGAGTTTTACTGATTTTATTTTGTCATGATATGGATTTGATGTAATAAATTTTATAGACACTTATATTACATTTCGTTTTTTTTTGTCGCAATGTATGATTAATTGATTTGGCGCGTTGGACTTTAAGTTTAAATTTCTTCCCGCGTTTGGGAAATTATTCTTAATAAATGAGGTTATTCAGTTAAATATTATTTTTATTTATTTTATAAGTAATTTCCGGCTAGGACGTTACAGTTCTGACCTCACCGCCAAGCACTACACCAGTACAGTGAAACTTATTTGTTTCTCCACTCCATCTTGATTTTTTTCCAATTCCTGAAAGTGCCACAACAGAATTCTTCCCTCTAATACTTATACAATCCTTCGTACTAAAGTAACTATATTAATATACAAGTATGGATCTTTACAACTCTAAACCATTTCATTTCAACATTTAACCACTAAGACATTTAAGCAACACACCTATTTTTCTCCCAACCACTTTCTACTTTTTGTTATGGTCATGACAACACCTTCATTTTCCAAGGTCTATATCACTAGCTGCATTTCTCATTAACATGCCATAGGCTCCTTTATACACACATAAGAATAATTTTCTTACAAAGTAAAAATATGCACATAATCATTCTGCTTATGATTACCCTAGACCAGCCACTACATCATTTTATAACTCAGCCCCAACCTGAACATCAACACCCATTTATACTCAACTCTGCAATTCATATCCAATTTCTCTAATTATACTTTCTTTCCAATACCCGAGGTAATCCATAATAACATATTTTCCCTAATTTCTCTTTTATATCCTCCAAACCTACAATAGTTCCACTCAAGTCCATTCCACGCAAAACGCCCCACTACGCCGAGTTCTACAATGTCTCCTAGTGGTAGATTGCATCCTGACAAGCGGCACTTCAGTTTCTAAAAATTCCAGATTCTTATGTACCTACTAATACCCATTCCCAATTCCAGAACGCACCCTCCGGTCTAATTCCGCCATCAAATCATACAATCATATTCCTCAAAAGGTCGAGTTATCATTTTACATGCAAGTATAGCAATCCTTCATGAGATTCCTACATCAATTTAATCTCGTAACCTCTAAACCCCCAATTTCCAAAATCTGAGAGAATGATCACATTAATTCCTTCAATTAGCTACCAATCACAATTTAATCCCACAGTTATTAGCATACCATAATCAACTGACAATTATGACTCCATTTTTCCCGATTAGAATCAACCCAGTACCTCAAAATACCACAATCAAACAAAACTTGCTCATGTTGCCTTGTGGGTGTTCATCACCGCCAGGCCGTGCATGCAAAAACCCAAAAATAGGGTGCCCAAGCTTGTGTCGCTTAGCGGGCAGTTTCATGTCACCAGGCGGTTCCCCATAGAAACCCAGAATTTTGCACATAAATGACATGAGTCGCCTAGCGGCTTTGAAGGCCCGCCAGACAGTTTTTAGAAAATTTTTAGAAACACGAAAATTAAGCAATGACAGAGAAGAATCATACATAATCATGTTATACATCATGCAGTTAATCCAAAACATGAAATTAACGTGGTCCAGCTCCACTAACATGTTTTCCTTGCTCATGTTTACACAATTCGAGTGTTTATTTGGCTCCACAATGATTTCCCTTCTTGCCTCCACTCAACCACACGTACCAGCCTTCCTTCTCACTCAATTAGCACAGTTGATGCTTTATTAATTTTCTCCTTATAGCCCTCACAGATGCCAGCCAGAAAAACCCTCTCTCTTTCCCTCAATGGTCTCTTTAATCATGATTTAATTAAGTTTAATGGCCATAAGGTTTGTCTGACCATTCACCTTCATGCCAAAAAGAATTTTGGCAAAAAGGAAGCTTAATTCATGTCTACCAATGTTCGAACACACAACCATGCAATTACAACACAAATGCACAACCAATTCATATTTCATGACAATTCCTATAAATCTAGGATTATATTATCACCCATCATGATCAAGCATATTATTATTAAAATAATAAACAATTAAAATCATGTATAATGGCGTACAAAAGACTTAAACCCAAATCCTCTTAACACAACCAAGTACTCTCAACCACTTGAGCTAATACTTTTCCACATCATACAAGCTAACATTAATTGCCATAAAGGCTCCCACTACTCGTATTTATTAATTAATTAATTATTTAATTAATTAAATTTTTCAGGTCTTACACTTAATGGGTCTCTTTTGGACTTATGTGGGCCTACTCAAGGCCAAAGTATTAGACTTAGGATCGATTTTGTGTGTTTGGCTATTATTTCACAAGTTCAGAGTAGGCGGTTTATGCCAATATGTAAGTTTAGTCACTATACATGTATTAGTTTTATATGCGATGTGATTTAAGTAGAGCTTATGAGTTGGCGACTTGAGTCGGGTACTTGTTGTTTTCGACTCTATCTGTGTGGTATAATACAGACACATTTATTTTATCACTTTTAATAAAATTGTTTTAATAAATTAAAAATTCTAACTAATAATAAAATTTTATATTTATCACTATTGTAATTGTATGATGACAAAAATATCCTTAACATGTGAAAGAAAAACTGGACATTCAAATTTAAAATAAGAAAAATTAAATATTTTTTTCTATAGATACATTTCATAAATATTTTATTAAAAATACTATGATATCTATAACAATATATATAGAGAATACATTTTTTTATGTTCACATTTCATTATTCGAGTTTTATCCTTAATTATTTTAAAAATTAATCTATAACAATATATAAAGAGGATTCCCTCTTTTATGTCCACATTTCAAAATACCAATTTTACTCTTTAAAATATAATTATTTATTAAATATTTGAAAATTGACTGTTACTTTTACAAATTTTTTTATAAAATTGTCTATCTCTGCTCTTCTCTTTTTCTCTATTTATCAATAATTATTCTTTCCTCTCATATTTTCTGGTATATTTCACTTTATTTATAATAAATATAATTTTATTTTATATATTAACTTAATAATATTACATTATCATCACCTACTAATATAATATCACGTATATTTAAAAAATGTGTACCACAGGCGCGACAACGCTTGTGTGTACGCTAGTTATATATAAAGAGGATACATTTGTTTGTCTTAAACTATTATTTTAAAAACGTTTTATGTATACATATTTTATTTTTTTTAATTTTACAGTTAACAACTATTTTAAAAATTAATTATATATTTTTTATTGATCTTAACTTAAATTTCTATGAAAATTAAAAAATGCAAACACACATCGCACCTGTGTGTTCGCTAGTTAATAAATAATTGGTTTTGACATATATCACTTTTAACAAAATTTTTGTGATAAATTAGAAACTTGTCACAAATAATATATAAGTAGTCACAATTTTTATATGTATCACTATTGTAATTATATGATAACAAAAATATCATTAACATTTGAAAGACAAATCATACATTTAAATCTAAAAAAAAAATTAAATAGTTTTATTTCTATAGACACGTATGTGTATGAATTTTCTATCAAATATGTAAAATAAATTTTGTAACAAGTTATTGTTGACAAAAATAATTTAACAATTTAATAATCAATAATTTGTTACTAATAATAAATAGCTATTAATTTTAAGTTGTGTGTATACACAAGTGTTGTCCAATATATTAAGAAGTTAATTCTATTCTCTAATGCACTATCCAAACATTGTTATTATATTTGTGCAAAAAGTACTGTAAGGGTGACAAGTTAACTTGTCTTAAGTTGCATATTAATTTCACTTATCTGTATTACACTTTCCAAAACTGTCAACATTTTATTTCGCACAAAGCCCTTTGTGGGTTACAAGTTAATTACCCTTGTCTTGAAAGTTAATTTCAAGTATTTGTTTGGGAGGGAATTGTGTTTCCTCATGCACTTCCAAAATTGTCCACATTTTATTGTGCAAAAAGTCAATGGTGGGTTACTAGTTAATCTGTCTTAAGTTGCATCTTAGTTTGAAAAAAGTTAAAGGTAAGTTCTTTCTCAAATGCATTTATACCGGGTTTAGAAGAACTTGGATCAGGTATGGTGTTAGTGTGCACAACTGGGGTCCATCATGTTAGGGAGGGAATTGTGTTTCCTCTTGCACTTTCCGAATTTGTAATTTTTTTTTTGTACAAAAAGTCCTTCGTGGGTTACTAGTTAATTGTTATTGACTTGCAAGTTAATTTTAAAAATGGACGAGGGAAGTTTTCCCCCAAATGCACTTATACCTAGTTTAGAAGAACTAGCATGGGGTGTGGTGTGATGTGCACAGCTTGGGTCCACCATGTGAGGGGGGGAATTATGTTTCCTCCTGCACTTTCCAAATGTGTGAACTTTTTTTTGTGAAAGAAGTCCTTCATGGGTTATAAGGTCATTGCTCTAGGGTTGCAAGTTGATTTCAAAAATGGCCAAGGGAAGTTTTTCCCTAAATGCACTTATATCTGGTTTAGAAGAACTAGGATGGGATGTGTTATTGGTGTGCACAGGTGGGGTCCACCATGTTAGGGAAGGAATTGTGTTTCCTCCTAAACTTTCCAAATGTGATGTTTTTTTTTATGCAAAAAGTCCTTTGTAAGTTACAAGTTAATTACTCTTGACTTGTAAGTTAATTTTAAAAATGGGTTAAGAAATGTTTTCTCCAAATGCATTTATACCTGGTTTAGAAGAACGAGGATAGGGTGTGGTATTGGTGTGCACAGCTTGGGTCCACCATGTGAGGGAGAGAATTGTGTTTCCTCATGAACTTTCCAAATGTGTAAAAAAAAAATTTGTGCAAAAAGTCCTTCGTGGGTTACAAGTTAATTGCTCTTGACTTGGAAGTTAATTTTAAAAATGGGACAGCGAAGTTTTTTCCCAAATGCACTTATAATTGGTTTAGAAGAATTAGGGTGAGGTATAGTATTGGTGTGCACAACTTGGGTCTACCATGTATGCGAGGGAATTATGTTTCCTCTTGCACTTTCCAAATCTGTGAACTTTTTTGTGTGCAAAAAGTCCTTTGTGAGTTACAAGTTAATTGCTCTTGACTTGCAAGTTAATTTTAAAAAAATAATGATATTTTGATCCATTTTTAACCTATCACTCTTTAATCACCCTTCAATAATCTATTTTGGTTTTTTTTAGTGGTGTGATTCAATGATCTAACAATGATTGGAGTGGTGAATTAAAAGTAGATAAAAAAGGAAGTCAAAATATCATCATTATTTTAAAAATAGGTCAAGGAAGTTTTTCCCCATATGCACTTATAGCTAGTTTATAATTAATAGTTATTTATTATTAGTAACAAACTATTGATTATTAGACTATTAAATTATTTTTTTCAACAATAACTTGTTACAAAATTTATTTACATATTTAATAGAAAATTCATACACATATGTGTCTATAAAAAAAACTATTTATTTTTTCTTGTTTTAAATTTGAATGTGTGATTTATCTTTCATATGTTAAGGATATTTTTGTCATCATATAATTATAATAATGATAAATATAAAATTTGTGACTAATTATTTGTGACAAGTTTTTAATTTATCACAACAATTTTGTTAAAAGTGATCTAATATGTATGTCAAAAACAATTATTTATTAATATCATATTATTTCTAATAAAAAATTTACAATTACAATAGTGATAAATATAAAAAAAAAATTATATTATTAGTGATAATTTTTAATTTATCACAACAATTTTATTAAAAGTGATAAAATAAATATGTCAAAAATGATTATTTACTAAAATAAAATGTCATATCATAATTAAAAATTTATGGAATGTATATAAATCAATAATGATCTTATAATATTAATTTTTATATTATTAACTTAATAGTATTTGTTTACGAAAATTAAATTACTTTCACTTTGGAATTAAACTTATAACTCTTGTAAGCATAAGTTAATTTTATTTTCACTACACCATTTTACAATTACAAGACTTATTTTATTAATATATTAAATAATGTATGTATTTTTTATTTATATGGATATTTTTTCAAAGAACTACTTTCTCAAAGGATTGCAACGAAACCAAAGTAAAAGAGGCCGCATCAAAACAAAATCAGTGACAAAATTGTAAAGAAATGAAATTAAGAAAGGAAAAAGTCGAGTCTAAAATTAAAATTGAACCCCACTTTTTCTCCTTTCATGCCAACATGGAAATTAACATTGAAAATTAAATCAAAACATTATACCACGTATGGAGTCACGTAACGAAGTAAAAAGTGATAAAAATTTAGATGTCATCCGATCATTTTCCTTTTACACATGACTCATAAGATTATGTTTAGTAATTTTGTGATCAATGTTAAACTTTAACAATTACACTTTCTATGGTAAATTTGACGATAATCTTTGATAGTCATAAAACACAACTTTCTGTTTTATTTAAACTAATTTAGATCTTCATGACCTTATTATTACCTTAGGACTTTTGAATTCTTCACTTGATAGAACTTTGTAGCTCTTATTTTGGGTGATTAAATCTTGAATTAAAGCCCAATTTCAACGCATTTACGTTTATAATTCAACCTAAATTTAAATAAAACTAGAGAGATTAAATCCTACCAATAAAACAAGAAAAAAAATGTAAAAGATAACTTTTTAAACAGTAATGTGTTTTGTCAATCTCATTCTAGTACTCACCAATAGAACTATTAGTCGGAGGAGTATTAAAATAATACATCTTAGAATCTAATTGTGTATTAAAATAATACATCTTACAAATGGTATGAGTAAAGTTCTCTTCTCCAACATTTAGATGCCTTAACTCTCCGGATTTCAACCTGTTTCAGAAAGGCTTTGGTGAATAAATTCAAAGTTTTGGATTACTATCATAGCGTAATTCGGATTGGATAAAACATAGATACAAACCATTAAAATAATGAACTACACCAAAACCTTACTGCATTACATTCAACTGACATTCTTCATGATATTTTTCATTTCACAAAAGGGGAAATAGTTGTATACATTAAGAAAATCACAAGGATTCCTAAAAACAAGCAAATCTTATATCATAAGATTATTTCAAAGTAAAAGAAATCATCAAAGCATTGAATCAGCCTCCAAAACCATAAAGGGTTCTTCCCTGTCTCTTCAGGGCATACACCACGTCCATGGCCGTAACCGTCTTCCTCCTAGCGTGCTCGGTGTAGGTCACAGCGTCGCGAATCACGTTCTCCAAGAATATCTTGAGAACTCCTCTGGTCTCCTCATAGATCAATCCACTGATTCTCTTGACACCGCCTCTTCTCGCCAATCGCCGAATTGCTGGTTTCGTTATGCCCTGAATGTTATCGCGAAGCACTTTCCTGTGCCTCTTCGCACCTCCCTTGCCCAATCCCTTTCCTCCCTTGCCACGACCAGACATTTTCGAATTGGAACTTTGAATTAAAGCTAAGACGAGACTGCAGAGAAAGATTGCAAACGAATTTGAAAATTTAGGATTTGTTTTGGCTTCAGTTTTTGAATGAATGATTTTTGAGAGGGAGATATGCGGGGGTATTTATTGAAGGTGCTTCCAAGTTTTGAGTTTTGATCTCCGTCGTTGGATGGAGACTTGATCGACGGTTCATCTTTGCGATCCGTGGACTGCAAATTGGACAATTATGAAACGTTGATGGATAGGTTTCAACGGTCGGATTTTCTGTTGTAGCGTATGTGCAGATTGGGACTTTCTTTACTTTTTCTCCACATTTGGAAACATCCTTTTAAATAAATAGTATAGTATAGAATAATAAATTGCGTTTAGTTTCTTACGCAATATAAAAATCTTAAATCAAAGTCATTATAAATTGTGTTTATTACTTTAAGGAATTCGTAAAATTAATAAGATAATAAACAAAAATTGTATTGAAAATATATTTGTTATTCCTTATGCATATCTTTGTGGTAAAAAGAGTGTGGCTCCTTTTGTTTACTTATTTCTTTCTTAAATCGAAGATTTTTCCTTTTTTTTTTAATGAAAACTTATTTAAAAATAATTTTTTTATTATCATTATTGATTTTTATTAGGTTAAAATACTCCCTTGGTCCATGTTTTTGTTGAAAAATCTCAGATAGGTCCTAGGATTTTGGTTAGTCTCAATTAGGTCCATAGTTTTGAAAATGTGTAACAATTAGGCTCATTCGTTAGTATTGTGTTAACGGTGTCAAGGATATGTCACATGTCAACTCCTCATTTTTATTTTTTTTTATTTTTTTTTTAATTTTTTTAATTTTTTTTTTGAAAATTATTCATACCACGTGTCACATCAATATTGTGCCACGTGTCAAGTCAGTAAGGTGACACGTGTCAAGTCATTGTTTGAATCTCAAT
>Ga0209589_1002221_pt1 | contig 33392 bp, 15 predicted proteins | sample CowpeawhiteBW_FD_187525 | JGI IMG/M metagenome (GOLD analysis project Ga0209589, IMG submission 187525) | Root nodule microbial communities of legume samples collected from California USA - Cow pea white BW (SPAdes) (version 2) | ecosystem: Host-associated > Plants > Roots > Nodule | place: USA...
ATATATATATATATATATATATATATATATATATATATTCTATTTTTTATTTCTCCAATATATGTAATTATGATCAAATGATGTATGTCAATTAAATATTTTTTATGTCTCGCATTTGGATAATTTTACTCTTTTTTAGTACTTTTATTTTGTTGTATATTTTCTTTTCACTTGAGAATGTTTACCAGTGTCAATTTAAATGTTCCATAGTATAAACTTTTTATTCATTAGGTAATATAAAAAATTTATCTTCTTTATTCTATTATTATTAATTTTTGTTTCATTTAAATTTTTTTTTTTATTTTGCTAAAACCATTTTTGTTATATATCAATCATCGACTAAGTTGATATTTGAAAAGACATTTTAGATCTCTAAGGTATTTTTCATCTTATCATACCCTTAATTATACATTTGTTTTCCTTTATACAATTTCATTCAATGGTATCTCAAATTGTTTCTAAGACACACATTTGATAATTTTTTTAATATTTGTATTCGTTGTTTATTTTTATAATGTAGAATACTATTTTGTTATTTTTATATAATTATTTTTATTTTTTAACTCATTATCATATGTGTAATTTTATCACTATAATTTTATAAATAATTTTTAGTTATTATAATATAATAATTTAATTTAATCGTCATGAATCTTTTTTATCACCATCCTCAAAAGGTGAAAGATCTGTTAAAATTTTATTGTTATTAGTTTAATATTTGCTCTTTGTATGATTTTGATGAAGTGATGTAATATAACTTTTATTAGTATATGAAAAAGAAAAGATATTTCATTAGAATTTAAAAAAATGAAGTAAATAGACATTTAAAACAATTTTTAATTTGAATATTTATTTTCCTTTTATATTTTTTAAAAAATACTTTTAAATTTTATCAACTAGGTTTCATTAATGTTTGCAAATTTAATAAATGTTTTGGTTTTCATCAAATTTTATTTGGTATTCTAATTTGAAATGTATATAATTATAATATGATTTATTTCTAAATATTTGATATTGAAGAATCAACATTCATTTTAATATTGAATATTTAAGAATATTATGTTTACTTTACCGTAATTTTTATTATTTTATAAAATTTAATTAATTGATATTGAAATAGTAAGAAAACGGGTATGAGTACGGGTACGAGTATATACCCGTTACCCGATGGGGATGAAAATGAGACCAAAACTTGATACCCGTTGAATTTGGGTATGAGGATGAGATGAATTTTTTCTCTGCAGATAGATATGGGATAACAAAACACGTCCCCGCTCTGCCCGTTACCATCCCTAATTAATGATGATGATAAGTCTGATTCTCAAATTCATAATAAGGATTAAATATATAAAAAGATTAAATAGATTAATCTTATTATCAATTGAAAAAAAAATATTAAATGAAATTAATTTCAACAATTTCATAAATAATTTTACATAAAAAACTCAAAAAATAAATTTAAATAAAATATTTTATTATGAAATTTGCTTTAGGTCTTCCAAACTGTTAATCGTCTTTGATCCTAGACTCAACAAATAGGACATACAAGTAGTCACTATGATATGTAAGTAATATTATTGCTATATTCCCATTTACAAGACATCTCTAACTTGAAGACTTGGTAACATAACAAAAGAGGACTCATTGACACAATTAATAGATGATATATATCCAGACCTGAAGAGTGAAAAGACAAGCAGACACATGTGATTCTAGATACATCTCGGTCTAGCAATAATAAGAATTTTTTTTTTCAACATGTTCAAAAAATTGCAAGTTGGTTATTGTTCAAATAAAATCCAAAATAGTTTAAGAAATAGTTTAAAGAATTAAAAAATTGATGAAAATAGGTCAAACATAATTAAATCGGCAAAAATTTAAATTGATAAAAGAAATTAAGTACTAGTCTTATTTTTTTGTCACACAAAAAATTGTTAGTATTAAATAGATATTGATGCATATTATTGAAACTTTAATTTATCTTATTTAAATTTTTATATGTATTTCGAGTGTAAATAATTATATATTTATGTTTTATTTTAGGTTTTAACATCATAAAATTTATTAACTGAATTGAAACTCAAGCCAGTGTAATAATCGATTTAATGATAGGTTAGTTTTTTTTTTCTTCTAAATTGTAGATGTTGAAGAGCCTTTTATAATATTTTAGAACTAGAATATTCTGATTGCTTGTTTATTGATAAAATTATTGATTTATTTTAGGAAAGATAAGTTGGGTAGCATCTAGGAGAGTGACACATAGATACATTATGGAACGTAGTGAAGAGATGATTTGTTTGTTTGATGGCTCTTTATGAAAAGGTTGCACCTTATGCTGTTTCTTCATCGTGGGTGGTTGGTCTTCTCTGTATTTTTCTGTGTTCTGTCGTTTCTTTGCTCAATAATTACACGCAGATATAATAGTCAGATTCTTATTTGTGTTTTAAGCTTCGAATTATTTAGGTTAAACCCTAATTTTCTTATGTGATCTTCACCTAGAGAGCTTCTCCTTTCCATCACTTTAACCATTCAACTTCACATTACTCAATGTTAAAAACTATCATTTGTCCTGTTATCGTTTACTTGTGTTCTTGCTTTTTAATTATAAACTGGGATCATTAATTCTACTATACACAACTCAATATTAAAAACTATCATTTGTCATGAAATGTATCGTTTACTTGTGTTATTGCTTTTTAATTATAAACTAGCATCATCATTTTTACTATGTAAGACTCAGAAAATAATTAAGAAAGAAGTAGACTTTTATAAATAACATTCGATTACTTTATTATTAGAAATTCTAATAATAAATACAAGAAACTAGGTAATAAGTTTTATTTTACAAAAAATGATATTTTTTGAGAAGAATATTCTCCTTCTATTTTTTTCTATTGTCTTTCTGGTTTTCTTATCTCTTAATTCATCTTTTAGAAGATTGAAGACTAACCGACTTGGAGCATAATAGTTTTATTTATGAAGTAAGTGCATTTTTTGTTCTGTTTTTGAGTCATTTTGAGTTTTTATGTACATGTGGTGTGTTTTTTGTTGCATGTGATTCAAGAGAATACCATAAAATTTATAAAGCTATTCGAAGGTGTAGAAACAACTTGGTTACCAAGTTGTTTGAACAAACCATGTATGGTTTTTTGTTTATAGGAATCTTGTCTATATTTTTGTTTTCCTTTTACAAGAGTGAATTGTGGGAATCTCTAGAAAGATGTACACAAAAAATACTTATCTTGCACAATACGAAAGATGGTTTATTCATATCCATCCTTGTACTTGTTTGTTTTTCTTCATCTTTCTTTTAATGTGAATGATAATTCACTTTGCACAAGTGTTTTGTTATTCTTGAACTCAAATGGGCACTAGGTTCACAATATCCTCTTTTTAAGTTATATGGTCAATTTGTATATTACTTTTTTTCAGTGTGTTGTTAGTATACAAATTATTTTGTCTACGGAATAACACATCAACAAGACGCAATATAGAAAAAATAACGCTATCACAAACCTAGTGGTGGATTAAACGTAAAATAACATTAAGACAAATATAGTCATGAAATAAGATTGATATTCAAGTATTACAATCATGATACAAATTAAATAAGATATTACAAAAAGATAAATAAATAATTTCACATCAACACTTCAAATCTTTGTTATGTATTTGTTTTGTCAAGTAAATGTAGAAATGTCTCATAACCCTGGTACGAAACTTGTTTTCATATATGGATTTCGGTGTTAGAATTTCACTATATCTTTAATCTCGATAGAACTAGGCATTGGATAGCAAACCGACATTTCGACTAGGTAACTTTTTTCGTTTCCTGCTTCTTTTCCTGTTCCGTATTTTGAATTTGAAGTGCATAAAACCTTTTCGTCCTAAGTTAAGTGAAAGGATAAAAAGAGAGAATATGCATTAAGGTAGTTAATTTCTTACAAAGATATAAAATTTATCGACAAGATTTAGTAGTAATGGATATTTGAAGTGCCCAAAACTTGATATAAGTTTATCTACATGATATATTACATAGAAACACTAACAAATAACAAATATTACCTATCTATATAGAGTGATATTGACAACACCAGTGTACATATGAGCAGTGCCATGTATAAGATAACCGCCTTTTGTCATTGGGATATTTGCTTTCTTAACATGAGGGGAGTCAATCTCATTGGGATGTTTGGTAAAGATGGTTGTTTGAGTGAGTTTAGTGCTTTTCGCATTTCTGCATAATGTTTCAGAATATCAGTTGATTGTATCTTTTAATCTGTTGAATCATATTGCATGAACAAATTAATCTGTTATTTTTTATTTTAATTGATTGAAAATGTATAGCTCTACAATACTTGCGTTATGATTTCATGGTCAGTTTGATTCAATAAAAAGGATTCTTTTAGTTTCTAAAAGTAAGCAAAGTTTTCAAAAAGCCAATTCAACCCCCTTTTTGGCTAAACTATCCATTTCAATACTTACAGAAATCAATCATCAATATGCATTCATCAAAGTTAGCAAGAACATTACAAAACAATTAAAGACTAGCTTCCTTTACTTGATCAAGTAGCTCACAAGACTTTAATTGCGAAACTCCTTTCAATTTGTAGATGCTCTCTCTATACATGGAAACATCACAAGAACGGTCAGGACATACTAATATGATCCTAATTAGCAAAGACTCATATCGATGGCTAAAATGACGCAAGAAAATGAAAGAAGGCTCACATGCAATACAAAACATAAAAAGGTCAAGAAAAAAGGTTGAAACTCAACTTACCTAGATAGAGAAACTGATGGATCCAAATTGAAAAGTTTCCCACGAAGATCAATCATGCAGTCTTGGTTCTGCAATCAGATGAGTAGAGAAGAAGAGTTCTTAGAGAGAAGTCAGAGAACTCTAGAAAAATATTTTCTAGAAAAATGTTTTCTAGAAAAATGTTGTGTTTTAAAATAATGAAACTCGTTTTAATAAAACTATTTATACTAAAATATTTTAATATTAAAATAATCGAGTCTCACTATTTTTAAATCCTTATCAATTTTAAAATACAATTTTCTAAATCTTTACAAGATAAACTCCAAACAATTTAAAAAAAACATTTTTATATATTAAAATTAATCTATTCAGTGCTAATTCGTAAGATTATCCCATGTTTTATTTCAACTTTTTTGTAGTCTATTTTAACTTATAAAAATGTACTAAGTGATAGACACATATTCTTTTTCGAACATTTTCAATATAGTTGCAATTACAATAACTAATATTATATGAAGTATATTTTAAACATAATTTAACTTTATAAAATTGATTATTGTTAGATAAGATTTATATTAATTTATATAATGTAAATTTATCTTTTCTGAGATTAAGATTAAGTTATATATATATAATAAAATTAACGATGATCTCATACTAGATGACACTGACATTTAAGTCTTAAAAGTTAAAATTTTGGAGAAAAGTTTTCTTTTAAGAACTTGCTTGAAGTGTTAACTTTAATAGCTATAGAACATAAGCACATGGTTAAAAACGAAAAAGATTTCGTGAACGTGGAATCAAGGACAGGTTCTTGTTCTTAGACACAAAGGTTATTTAAGAGTACCCGTTAGGTCTTCCAGTTATGGTAAAAGACAAACTGTTTTAGGGACATGAGTCCTACAACTTTCTATCCTTCAAGAAGGAGCTCTGACAAAAGAACATGCACGCTTCTTACTAATCTCTTTCTAAGCATCTGTAGGTGCAAGCACCTGGACAATCCACAACCTTTTTTTTTTCTTCTTTCAGTTCCACATCAAACAAACACCATCTCTTTGTCCACAACCATGCATCTAGACATGTTACATAATTTCAAAGTACATACGAATAAAACTATAGTTTAAATAATTAATAATAAATAAATAAATAAATAATCAAGTGCACAGTGACATCTTTCTTTATATTTCTTAAAGATTTTAGAATTCATTAAGTTAACAATTTTGAGAATTAGTAGTTGACTTTGAGTTTGGATTCTCTTTCAATTTTCGGTATTTTGAAGGTTCATCATAAAAACAAAAATAAAAAATTCAACAGAGAACCTAAACTAATTAACCTTGTAGTTTATGTCTTGAGATTAGTCACTAGTGAAACTCTAATGGCTTCATTCATTGCACATTAATTAAGCTGTGGCTGGTATTTTAAGGATTTCATGTTGGACAACAAGGAAGCAGCTGAATTGAAATCCCATTTTTTGGTTTTGTCTTGAATAGTATTCTCTCACTTTCTTTTCAAGTGTCATTCAAGATTTTAGAGATACTAGAAACTATGATTAATTAGTTTTCTTTTAAATAAAACAAAACAAAATAAAATAAAAGGGAAGTATGAAGGAACACAATAACATGTAGTAGGGCATATATGACTAACTTTTGGTAAACAAGAGAGTGAAATAGCCCACAGAACCCGAAATACAATGAATGATAGATTAGATATATTTGTTCTGAAGGTTAGATATGTACCTTGTCTTCTAAAAAGAAAATGGAAAGCATCCATTTTTTTTTTATGAAATTGACTTTCACTATTTTTTTTCCTATGTAGATCTTTTTATTCTATAAAGATAGAGATTAACACCGATGCAAGAAAGTTTAATTTTATTTTCACTTCTGTTCCAATTTAAAAAACGAAGCATATTTAATGATTTTATTTTTTTAATATTCTTTTGGTCTCTTGATGTATTGTTTATGAAAAAATATCTAAAAAAATACAATTGTTCCTTTAATTTTTGAAAAAATAATTTATTTTTATATGGTTTTGTTCTCTCAATTTGATATAATTGTTTATGAAAAAAAAAAAGCAATTGTTTCCTTTAAGTTTTGAAAAAAAATAATTTGCAGAATCGGTCTTGAAAAAGGATGTTGATCTCTTTCCATCTCTTTCTATCCACTACAATTTTGCATGACAAATAAATAAAGGACATTTCACCAAAGACACATGTGATTAATGAATCCTAATTTTATGTGTTTTATACAATCTTATTAAAATATATCTAATTCTGACAGGCTGTATATTTGTTTTCTTTGAGCAATAAAATGGTTAAATGAGGTAGTTTTCTTTCAAAGAATAAAATTGGTTTAATTAGTGACGAATCATAATTTTGGGAGGACTAGGTTTTTTCTTTTTTATGATATCTATTAAGAACTAAGAAAAGCATATGTTTTTTTTGGACTACTAATTTGTGCAAAAAATAAACAATAAAAAAACATTATGACAAATTTAAGAACTAAGCCAAATTATTTTTAAAGTTTAAACTTTCATAAATTGGAATTACAAATAAAACTTAAGTGAGAGTTAAGTAAGACTAAGTAGATCTAGCTCTCTAAATCAAACCTTATTAGATAGAGACTCTCATGTTAAATTGTAATCAAAGTTTGTAACGGTCTTAACTGTTAAGATAATATAAATACCTTGTATACTACATACTTTGTTGTTAATGAGAAAATATTGTCTCTTGTTTCCTCTATTTCATTGTTCATCCATTTTGCATTTTCAGTGTTAGATAATTTGTGTGTGAGAAGTGTTGATTGCGCGGCAAAAGCACAGGCCTGTGCATACAATTGTGTGAAAGCATGGTAGAAGCAGAATGATTGTTGCAACAGGTGTATTGTCCCTGGTCCAGTAGATTTGTATCATAGATTATGACGATTGGTGCATCAAGATGGATGTGATTCTTAGACATGAAGAGTGGATGTGATTGTCAAGAATGGGTTTAAAGAACCCACCACGAATGCAAATGATGAATATAAAATAACATTCAAAGAGAACAAGAAACTGAGGATTAAGTGGCTAATGGCTATACTAAGTCACTAAAATGTTTGAAATTTGAGAAACTTAGAGAGCTCATGGGGTTGATGTGTATAGATTCTTTGATTAGGATGGAGTGTTAAATAAAAATTAAAGTTTGTAACGGTATTAACCGTCAGACAATTTAAATACCTAGTGTACTGTATGGCTCACCAGTCCATCGACACAAGGAATCTCTCCTTGTATCGTTCACCGGTCCATCGGCACAGGGAATCTCTCCTGTATAGCCCACCGGTCCATCGACACAGGGAATCTCTCCTATAAACCTTCTCGTTTCACCTGTGTCATCAAGGCTGGGAGGGCTGGTGTACTGCGCAGTCCATCGGCGCATCGGCTTACCAGACAAAACTCTAGCGGACACAGGCCGCTAGCAACATATAGATCGTGTGGCAAAGCCAAAGACGATCGGCCCATTAGCCACACAGATAAAACACATTTTTTGATTAAGACAATTCGCCTAACCAAGCGTTCGTCGATCGATAGGCCAAACAGAAAACCTGGGTCAATCAGCCAGGTTAATTAAAGTTAAGCAAGTCGGTAATCCTAATTAAGGGATCATTGGGCCGTGATTAAGGAGCCCTAATTATAGGCCCACACCAGAAACTATAAATAGGGCCCAAAGGTAGGTTGGTGATGATCTTTAATTCCGCATTTATTACAGCAGTTACGATTATCGACCGATCGACCCTAAAACTGACTTAAGCATCGGAGTCTTTTAGACAGGTAAACCGATCACCCGTTCAACCGATCGGACCAGAGAGAAGATTGCGTGGAGTGGAATTTTGGACGGACTACTTGGAAAGGAAGCATCAAGGAGAAAGAAGTATAATTTAAGTGGTATTGGTAGGAGCTTGGTCCCTACACCCGAAACACCTTTTGTACATGTTTTGCTGTTAATGAGAAAATATTGTCTCTTATTTTCTCTATTCCATTATTCATCCATATTCTTCATTTTTGGTGTTTGATAATTTATGTGTGAGAAATGTTGTTGTGTGTGGCAGAAGCAAAGGGCTTGTGTATACAACTGTGTAACGTTGTGTTCGCTTCCGGTTAAAGACTATTCAAACAGATAGATTTACAAGGAATAAGTATGTTCATTTCTATAAACTTGAAGGCGATAGAAGGGACGAATGTGCATGAGACTCACTTATTTCCATCTTCACGCAATTGAAGGGATGTGCAAAGATTTACTATTTATCCAATGCAAATAACCAAAACTGCCCTTCACTTTTTTCTTTTCAAATTAAAGTGTGTGTGGTAGTGATGGTTGGTTTGTGGTGTAGTGCTGCAGTAGATTTGTCTTTACTATAGTAACTAATAATATTATTAGTTTTTTAATTCAACAAAAAATTAAAACAAAATTTTAGCCAATCAAATTTTATTTTAATTTTGTTATACCTCTTAAATTTTTATTCTAACTAAATAGCTTATATTTCCATTAATTCTAAATTAATTTTACCTAAATAAAATTTATTTTCTCTTCATTTTAATTATAGGGACAAAAGAGTAATTTTATAATTTAATCTATTAAAATATATTTTTTATTTGTCACATCTATCAAATTATTCACAAACTTTCATAAACTTTCTCTTCAAATCCTTTTATCTATTCCTCAAAACAAACAACACTATAATCTCCTCTTTTATCTCTTCAAATCCATCTAATTACTCTCCTCCAAATCATTTCCCTAAAGTGAACATAACCTAAGAGCGTGGCAGAAATAGGAGAATTGTTGCTACAGGTGTATTGTTCCTAGTCCAACATCCTACACCATTTCCTTTGTGACAAATTACTTGATCATATATGTTGAAAGTGGGTACTCTATTTAGAAATTCGTGAGTAACTCTATTTAACATTGCAAAATCTTAATTTCAGTTTAATATTTTGAGTTTACATTGGTCAGAACTATTACTTTTTACTTAAATTTTTATTTTTTTCTTAGAAAAAAATGAGGTGTGAAAAATGAGATATTGATTCCAAAACCGTGAAATGTTAAATTTATGGAAGTGATTACTAAGTTGATGGTGATTGGTGGTAAGATTAATAAAGATATTACGAAGAAGATGGCTCCATAAGATTGAACCTAACAACCTTTTGGCCAACTCCAAAAGGTGTTTGCTTTTTTGAAGTTACTGAAAATGGTGCTCTAAAATTTTAATGGGAACCGAAAGGTATAAAGGAAAATGTGATTTAGAGATTGAACTAAATAAATATCCTTTTCATTCTCTAGGTTTTCACGATTTATGTTTTGTGTTGTTTTTCTTTAAAGTCCAATTATAATCAATTAAGTTTATAACATTGTCAAAAGTTAGGAATGTAATGTAATATACAAACTCATCCACTCTAATTCAAAAATATTTTAGCAAGATTACTCAATTTCATTCAGTTAAAATGGAGTGATGTAAATGTTCTATATTTAATAAACTCGATTTAACCCAATAATACAATAAAAATATTAATTATTTTTATCGTATAAATATTATAAGTAAATATTTTTATCACATATAACACATGTTATAAAAGTAAATATCAATATTTTAGCATAAAATGTTTGTTGAAAATTCGTTCACTTAGTAATCAAATAGAATTTTCAATTATAATTTCAACTTTTTATCATATTGAGTGTAAGGCCTTCTTATTTCAGCCCCAATCTTTAAGGGCTGCCCCAACTCTAATGGGCCTAAGAGTTGGCCCAAAGGAGAAACCAAACCCTAAGTCTGCCCTAACACACTCATTCTACTCACTTTCAGAAAACCTTAGAGCCGTAGCCGTCTCCCTCTCTGCTAGGGTTTGGTACCACCTTGGTCAATCAAGTTCGAACCAGTTCTTTTCTTCCACGTAACTGTTTCCTCATCCGTGCTTGCTTTTTCTGCTACTGTTACTCTGGGTAACTTATGTCCCTACCGTTCCTTTAAGTTTTTTCCAGCTCCTTAAGTTGTTCTTGAGCTAACCTCGGAGCTGCTGTGCTCGCTAGTTGGTTTTTGAGTTTTTTGCTAGCTATTTCCAGGTAAAGGAAGCTAGAACCCTTTGGTATGGTGTGATTGTGGTTTGTACTATTCTTGGTTTCATGACTTTTGAGTTGTGAACTGCTGTGGATGGCTGGATTTGTCTGGTTATTTTGTTTGGCATATGTATATGGTTGATGCAGGTGCAATGAAAACAGTGGCGAGGGTTGATAATCTCGCCCAAGCGAACTTGCCTCGCCTAGGCAAGATGAGCAAACACTCGCCCAGGACTTTTCATGCGAGTGGTCGCTCAAGCGACCAACTCAGTTTTGAGCGAGTGAGCGTCATGCTTAGGCGAGGGGAGTCTCGCCTAAGCGAGAATGCGTAGAGGCCATTGTTCCTGTGTGTCGAGCTCTCACCTAGGCGAAGGGAGCTCGCCTAAGCGAGAGACCCTCTCGCTTTAGCGAGACCCTTCAGCCTGAGCGAAGAGCTGGACGAGAGTGTGTTCCGGTATGGTGTTTTCCCTGTTCTTGGATGTTTGACATGTATTTGATTGGATTATTATATAATGGCATGAGAGGAATGGATATGCATGAGTGGGAGGGTGTATGAGTTGTGAATGACGAACTTGGATAATTCTTGGCATGTAATGAGCATGAAATGGTTCTAGGTGAGATTTCAGGGTCGTGCTTCAGTGGTCGGGACGTAATTCCATGACCCCTGTTAGTGGGAGTTCATGGTGGTGCCCCATCTATATAAATTGGTAAGGATTCAAGGTAAGGTTGGATCCTGACACTCTAAGGAGTCAGTTAGTCTCACTTAGAGCGGACCGACTCTTATGGTGAGAGTAGCAGGAGGCCCGAAACTTATTAAAGGCTAATCTTGTGTGGGGGGGATTGAACATTGTAACACTTGTAACACTTAGCTTGGGGGTGAGCAGAGATATCCACCACAAGTGCAAGCATCCGTTGAATCCGACTAGATTATATGTATCCGGATGAGTCGAGTCTGAGTCTAGTGTATTGTTCAAAAGTCATAACATATTTGGATGATATATATATATATATATATATATATATATATATATATATATACTAATTGAATTATGAAATACCATGTGACTACATGATAAATGGTCTCTACTCTAGCTTACCCTGTTTGCTTGTTTGGTTGCCTTGTATGTGGTTCTTCTTCCTTTGCGATGATCATCAATTTATTGATGTGAGCAGATGCGAGAGGTTCTCGCGGTCAATAAGGGAATGGTGACTCTACTGCTTAGCCGCCTGGGCTGGTTCTCGCTTAGTGTATTTTCTCTTAGGGCTATGACCCATGTATTAAGTTGTTTTAACCCTTAATTGTTTTACTGTTGGAGTATGTATCTTGTGCGTATTGGCATCGTGGTGTGCCTCAGGAATTCTCTTTTATGATTCTTGGATATCCTTAAGGAGTGATTTTATATTTTGAACCTTTGCTCGTAATATTATATTGTGTGACGTGTCGTTTAAGTAAGTTTATTTAAAAAATGGGACGTTACATTTATGGTATCAGAGCGGTCATTCCTTAGGTTTGTGGACTTTGATGTCCGGTTAGCTTTCTCTGTGTCTTTTTGAGTGTTCTTAGTTAAATTCCTGTCTTATCAAGCCTAACCAAGTGACTTCCTGTGTGCCAGTGAACTATGGCACCTCCTCGTAGGACTCCACAATCCGCCCAAGGCGAGGTACTTGATATCGCAGGGCGATAGAGGCGATGGTGGCTGCGATGACACAACAGAGCACGACGATGATGCAACAACATGAAACATCCATGCAGTGATAGGCAGCGTCGCTCGAGCAACAACAGCTGGTGATGCAGTAGATGGAAGCTGCTAGGGTAGCTGTTGAGGATGCCCACATGCAACATATGGAAGCTCTCCGGCAGCTAGAAGAGAACAGGATAGCTGCACCTGCTGTTGGTCCTGAGCCACGACTTGCAGTCAGGGAGTGGAGCCTGGAGGACTTTCTGAAACACCACCTAGTGAAGTTTGGAGGTAAGACGAGTCCTGACGCTGCAGACCAATGGCTAAATGACATGGAGAAAATCTTTGATGCGAAGATGTGTCCGGCAGATAACAAACTGGCATTTACTGTATATATGCTCACCGGAGAAGCTGAACATTGGTGGATCAACACCAAATCCATCATGGAGGAGAGGGACAAGCCTGTGACTTGGGAGGCATTCAGGGAGAAATTCCTCTCTGAATATTTCCCAGACAGCATCCGATATGCTAAGGAGGTGGAGTTCCTCCAGCTCACTTAGGGAGGGAAGTCTGTAACAGAGTATGCTGAGAGGTTCAAGCACCTCAGCCGTTTCTACACCATGCCACTTGATAAGGAGTGGCGATGCAGGAAGTTCGAGAATGGTCTTCGCGGTGATATCCGCTTGATGGAGGCTCCCTTGTCCATCAAGGATTTTGTTGCTCTAGTAGAGAAGGCTAGAGTGATGGAGAAGATGAAGCGTGAAGTAGAAGGTTAGTGCCCACAGCAACCACATCAACCACACAGGATTGGTGGACCATCTAGGTCCAAGTTGAGACATGAGGAGCGGAGGAGATCGTATAATAGACCCCACCATCAGTCTTAGGGGCCTAGGAGCTTCCCTCCTTAGCAGAGTCGAGTGTAGTGTTACATATGTGAGGGCCCTCATCTGAGGAGCGCCTGCCCACGCATGGAGGGTTACCACAGGTGCAACAATTGTGGTAAGGAGGGCCACTTTGGGAAATACTGTCCCACCCTTGCTAGGGCAGCGACACGCCCATCCTGTACAGACTCCCATGCAGAACCAGCAGAGGCACAAAGGCAACATGCCTAAGGCGACGGGCAGGGTTTACGCCATGTCAAGGGCAGAGGCTGCAAGATCAGGTAACCTTGTTATGGGTCATTGTGTGATAGGCGGAAATGATTGTTGTGTATTGTATGATGCAGGAGTGACACACTCCTTTGTGTCAAATGCATGCGTCAAAAAGTTTGGGCTGCCGTGTGTTAGCTGCAATGTGAACTTGTGGTATCTACTCCGGCGTCGAGTTTGGTCAGGACATCGTCCTTATGCGCTAGGTGTCCGGTGGAGGTAAAGGGATGCAGGTATAAAGTGAACCTGATATGCCTACCCCTACAAGAGTTGGAAGTGATCTTAGGGATGGATTGGCTCTCTGCTAATCGCATTCTTATAGATTGTCGAGAGAAGAGGTTATTGTTTCCCAACTCAGAGGAACCTGAGTTGTTATCATCTCACAGAGTTATGAAGGAGCTACAGGACGATGCTCAGTGTTTCATGATCTTCATACATCTAGAGGTGGAGGGAGAGGAGATGAAGTTTGTCATACCAATGGTGCAAGAATTCGAAGATGTGTTCCAGATGAAGTACCAAGGTTACCTCCTAGTAGAGAGGTGGAGTTCTCTATCGATCTGGTACGAAGAACCAGTCCAGTGTCAATGGCTCTATACCATATGGCACCGGCAGAGTTGGTAGAACTCAAGAAATAGATAGAGGAGTTGTTGGGAAAGCAGTTTATCTGACCCAGCACTTCGCCTTAGGGAGCACCAGTGCTGTTGGTGAAGAAGAAGGATGGGAGTTCACGTTTGTGTGTGGACTACCGACAACTGAACAAGATGACCATCAAGAACAACTATCCCCTTCCAAGAATTAATGATTTGATGGATCAACTGCATGGGTCGTCGGTGTTCTCGAAGATTGGTTTGTGTTCGGGATATCATCAGATCCTAGTGAAGGCAGATGATGTGTAGAAGACGACCTTCAGGTCCTGGTATGGACACTACGATATGTGGTTATTCCTTTTGGTCTGACCAATTCTCCGGCGGTGTTCATGAACTACATGAACATGATCTTCAGACCCTTTCATAGACGACATCCTTATCTATTCTAGGACTCAAGAGGAGCATGCAGAACACTTGAGGCTCCTGCTTAGTGTCTTGAAGGAGAAGCAGTTGTATGCTCAACTATCCAAGTGCGAGTTTTGGATGGATGAGGTGCAGTTTTTGGGCCATGTGATATCTGCACAAGGCATTGTAGTGGATCCGGCAAAGGTTGAGGCAGTGGTAAAGTGGGAAAGTCCCAAGTCAACAACTGAGATCAAAAGCTTCGTGGGTTTAGCTGGCTACTACAAGAGATTTATAAAGGGATTCTCGAAAATAGTGGCGCTGTTAACACAACTTACCCGGAAGGACCAACCCTTCACATGGATGGATAAGTGTGAGGAAAGTTTTCAAGAGCTTAAACGTAGGTTGACGAGTGCTCCAATACTTGTGTCCCTGATGTTGGTAAACCTTTCGAGGTCTATTGTGATGCCTCTCATCTAAGTTTGGGTTGTGTGTTGATGCAAGAGAAGAAGGCAGTGACGTATGCTTCGAGGTAACTTAAGGTGCATGAGAGAAACTACCTCACTCATGACTTGGAGTTGACAGTTATTGTGTTTGCCTTGAAGATCTGGAGGCACTATCTCTATGGTGCTTAGTTTCGTGTGTTCAATGACCATAAAAGCCTTAGTTACTTATTTGATCAGAAGGAGCTAAACATGAGACACATGAAGTAGGTGGAGTTCTTGAAAGACTATGATTTTGAACTGCTATATCACCCAGGGAAGGCAAATGTGGTAGTCGATGCCTTGAGTAGGAAGACAGTGCACACCGTGCATCTTATGATAAAGGAAGTGGAGCTACTAGAACAATTCAAGGATATAAAGCTACGAGTGGAGTTGGGATCCGAGTTCATTAGGTGTAGTACCTTAACTATATTTAGTGATTTCTTAGACTCGGTTAGGGAGAGGTAGTTGTTAGATGCCAGCTTGAACAGGGTACGAGAACAACTCGGATAAGATGAAGCGAGGGATTTCGCCTTCAGTAATTATGGTATATTGAGATTTCAAGGCAGGGTGTGTGTACCAGATGACGCAGAAGTGAAAAGGTTAATCCTTGAGAAGGGGCATAAAAGTCGTCTTAGCTTGCATCCTATCATGACTAAGAAGTATCAGGATCTCAAGGAGACCTTCTGGTGGCAGGGTATGAAAAAAGGATGTAGCTTAGTTCGTATCAGCCTGTCTAACCTGTCAAAAGGCAAAGGTGGAGCATCAGAAACCCCGTGGGATCCTACAACCCTTGGAGATACCAGTGTGGAAATGGGATAGCATCTCGATGGATTTTGTAACCCATTTGCCACGAACCTTTAGGGGGCATGACACCATCTGGGTTATAGTGGATCGACTGAGCAAGAGTGCTCATTTTTTGGCGATGAACTTGAGGATGTCCATCGTCAAGTTGGCCCAGTTGTACATTAAGGAGATTTTGAGGTTGCACATAGTACCTTCGAGTATAGTCTCCGACAGAGATCCACAGTTCACTTCACGGTTTTGGAAGACACTACAAAGTGCTTTGGGTAGCAAGCTCACCATGAGTTCGTCTTATCATCCTCAGACCGATGGCCAGTCTGAGAGGATGATTCAATCGCTTGAAGATTTTTTGAGAACATGCATACTGGATCATTTGGGTGCTTGGGATGAGGTATTGCCTTTGATAGAATTCACCTACAACAACAGTTTTCACGCGAGCATTGGCATGACGCCATATGAGGCTCTTTATGGTAGGAAATGTAGAACCCCTCTATGTTAGTATCAAGATGGGGAAGCAATACTTGTGGGACCAGAGTTGTTGGATCAGACTACTGAGAAGGTAAGAATGGTGAGAGACAGAATGCAGGCTTCTCAGAATAGGCAGAAGGCCTATACGAACCATGGGAGGAGACCTTTGGAGTTTGCGGCAAGAGATCATGTGTTCTTGAGGGTGACCCGAAACACTGGTGTGGGAAGGGCTCTCCGCTCAAGGAAGCTCTCTCCTAAGTTTCTTGGCCCTTACCAAATATCAAGGAGGATTGGGCCAATGGCTTATGAGATTGTTTTTCCTTTTCAGTTGGCGAATCTTCACCCGGTGTTCCACGTCTCACAGTTGAAGAAGTATGTGTTTGATCCGTCTCATGTGTTGGAGGCTGAAGATGAACAAATCAGAGAGGATCTTACTGTGGAAGTACTGCCAATTGCTTTAGAGGATAGCAAAGTTGAGGAGTGTTAAGGAAAATCTGTCAGTCCCGTCAAAGTCATCTGGAATCGGAGGACAGATGACTCTACATGGGAGTTGGAGAAGGATATGAGGAAATCACACCCGCACCTTTTTACCTGATAAGTTTTCATTTTCGAGGTCGAAAATTTTTGTTGTGGGGGAGAATGTAAGGCCTTCGTATTTCAGCCCCAATCTTTAAGGGCTGCCTAAATCTAATGGGCATAAGAGATGGCCCAAAGGAGAAACCAAACCCTAAGTCTACCCTAACACACTCATTCTACTCACTTTCAGAAAACCTTAGAGCCACAGCCATCTCCCTCTCTGCTAGGGTTTGGTACCACCTTGGTCAATCAAGTTCGAACCAATTCTTTTCTTCCACGTAAGTGTTTCCTCACCCGTGCTTGCTTTTTCTGCTACTGTTACTCTGGGTAACTTATGTCCCTACCGTTCCTTTAAGCTTTTTCTAGCTTCTTAAGTTGTTCCTAAGCTAACCTAGGAGCTGTTGTGCTCGCTAGTTGGTTTAGGAGTTTTCTGCTAGCTATTTCCCGGTAAGGGAAGCTAGAACCCTTTGGTATGGTGTGATTGTGGTTTGTACTATTCTTTGTTTCATGATTTTTGAGTTGTGTACTGTTGTGGATGCCTGGATTTGTCTGGTTATTTTGTTTGGCATATGTATGTGACTGATGCAGGTGTGAACAACGGCAAGGGCTGATAATCTCACCCAAGCGAGCTTAGCTCGCCTAGGCGAGATGAGTAGACACTCGCCCAGGCCTTTTCACCCGAGTGGTCACTCAGGCGACCAGCTTAGTTTTGAGCGAGTGAGCGTCTCGTTCAAACGAGGGGAGTCTTGCCTAAGCGAGAATGTGCAGAGGTCACTATTCCTGTGTGTCGAGCTCTCACCTAGGCGAAGGGAGCTCGCCTGAGTGAGAGACCCTCTCGCTTGAGCTAGACCCTTCAGCCTGAGCGAAGAGTTGGGCGAGAGTGTGTTCTAGTTTGGTGTTTTCCCTGTTCTTGGATGTTTGACTTGTATTTGATTGGATTATTATATAATGGCATGAGGGGAATGAATATGCATGAGTGAGATGGTGTATGAGTTGTGAACGACGAACTTGGTTGGTTATGAAAGTGGCATGGTAATGAGATGAGTTAAAATTCTATATTCATGGATGGAGTATGAGGAGTTGGTATGAGTTTGACCTGGAATATAAAAGAGGTTGGTTATAAAGGTTGACATGAGATGTATATGCACGATAAATATATTACATGGTTGTTTGAATATGATTGGTATGTGGTCAGTACGTAATTCCTTAAAATGTCTAGGTGATATTTCAGGGTCGTGCTTTAGTGGTCGGGACATAATTCCATGACCCTGTTAGTGGGAGTTCATGGTGGTGCCCCATCTATATAATTTGGTAAGGATTCAAGGTAAGGTTGCATCTTGACACTCTAAGGAGTCAGTTAGTCTCACTTAGAGCGGACCGACTCTTGTGGTGAGAGTAGCAGGAGGCCCGAAACTCTTTAAGGGCTAACCTTGTGTGTGGAAACATTGTAACACTTGTAACACTTAGCTCGGGGGTGAGCAGCTCGGGGGTGAGTATATATATATATATATATATATACTGTTTGGATTGTGAAATACCATGTGACTGCATGATAAATGGTCTCTACTCTAGCTTACCCTGTTTGCTTGTTTGGTTGCCTTGTATGTGGTTCTTCTCCCTTTGCGATTATCATCAATTTATTGATGTAAGCAGATACGAGAGGTTCTCGTGGTCAACAGAGGAATGGTGACTCTGCTGCTTAGCCGCCTGGGCTGGTTCCCGCTTAGTGGATTTTCTCTTAAGGCTATGGCTCATGTATTAACTTGTTTTAACCCTTAATTGTTTTACTGTTGGAGTATGTATCCTGTGCGTATTGGCGTCGTGATTTGCCTCAGGTATTCTCTTTTATGACTCTTGGATATCCTTAAGGAGTGATTTTATACTCCGAACCTTTGCTTGTAATATTATATTGTGTGACGTGTCGTTTAAGTAAGTTTATTTATAAAATGAGACGTTACATCGAAAATTGTTATACATTATTATTAACTTATAAAAATTTTAAAAATAATGATTTTGAACTAGTTTATTTAAAAGGCGACAATTTTTTTAATTATTTTGTCATGGATTTAGTATAATTAAACCTAAATTCAGTTTTGTAAAATACATGAATGTGATACTCCTCTATCTTCAAAACCTTATCCCCTTCACTGAGAACTACATTATGTTGGAAGTAGATTCAACGGTGAAATGAAAAGTCAGGTTTGATTATAAATTTCTTTTTTGTTCTGGATTTTTGAAATCTGATTGTTAAGTTATTATTGCGCCATGTGTGCTTATAACTTTTATAATAGATTAAAGGTCATTTAACATAAACTTGACCCAATATTCTAAACATGTATATAAAGTACCCACTTTTTTAAAACTCTTGTTTATGAGCGTCCATGATTTATTACATGTTGTTTATGCCAAATAGGCAACATTTTTTATATATGATATGGTCTTAAGATAAATAAAACTCATTTTATAATCACCAACTAAAAAAAATGACCTATTTCTATTTTAGGTAAATGGTTTTGATGGGTTGCTATATGAGTATTTGTCTAAATGCTAAAATGGTGTAGTGTGACAAGCTCCGACGTGGGTTCTTCATTATTTGAAAGGATTATTTGAACGTTTTAATTTATGGTGGATCTTATACACTAGAAAATTTCTCACACGCTATGCTTTACTATATATGGTACTATGCTCAACTAGAAGGCTTCATAAGGTAATGCATATGTCATGACAGAGGCGGTGAAGGAAGCCATATAGCTAAGGGGTTTAGCTAAAGAGTTGTACGTGCAAGTTAGGTTGTCACCGACTTCTGTGACAACAATAATGCTATACAATTATTCAAAAAGTGAGTTTACTACAAAAGAACTAAACCTTTCTAACTTGTTGAAGATCTATTTTTTGTAGTAAGGAGGAAAATAAGCTCTCCCTCAAAGCTAACTTTCATTTTTCCTCGAAAAAAATTAGTTTTCTTTTTCTCTTAGTTATGTCTACAATAACTTGATTTCACCAATTCATAGTATAGTCTTCAAATTCTAAGGATGCCATAAAAACCTTATCGTCATCTTGAAGATTTGGTCAAACTTCATTTGTCATACCAGGTAGGCTTCCGAGTCATTAGCTCATTAAATTTAGGAATTTTAATCTTTCTTAACATCTTATATCTTATGGACGTGTGGTTCCCAACTCCTCTCGTCTTTGACCTTGCTTTAGTCTAAAATTATGCTCATCTTTATCATTATCTCTCCTAGGTGTGTGGTTCCCAAACTCCTCCCGTCTTTGACCCGTCCTTAGTCTAAAAACATGCTCCTCTTCATCATTATATGAAGAATGGTTTGAATAATCATTTCTCCTTCTCTTTCGAACCACTCTCTCCAATCTCACACTCATATCTTCATTAGACGTTTGGAGCCTTTCAAACTACATTTGAGTCTGTTATTGTATTTGAGTCATTTATAAGTAGAACTTCTCAAGTGCAACCATGATTGTCGTAGTCTTAGGTGATGGATGATTCCCCTTCAAACACTAGAACTCATGCAAAATCAAGGTAAATAGTTAATTAGAACTACAACTAACAGAAAAAAGAAAAAAAGAAAAGAGATCATTTCCATGAATTAAATGCAAAAATGCGCAATTATAAACATGAAAAACACGAAGAATCGAACAAAATTTCAAAATAAAATACAAAACATAAACATTCAAAACAATTTAGGTTTTCTTCATATGATAGAAAAATAAGATAGAAGAGAAATTCAAATCAGAACCTTGCTATTATACATGATGATACAATACTAACCAGGAAAACGTGTGATCGCTTTTGAATTTGAATCCTCAAGATGTATAAACAAAAAAAAAATCAGAGAAGGAGACACCACAGTCTAGCATATTGATAAGTTAACAAAGATTTACCGTAAAGATTTCGATCTTTGATAAGAACTAGAGTGGAAATGTCACAATCAAACAAATTGATAAGTTAAGGAAGATTCGCCACAAAACATTCAATCTTTGATAAGAATAAAATTTCAAAACAAAGAACAAAGAGAGTTCTATCTCAATGAAAAACTAATTTTTATATAATGACCATCCAAGGTGTCTAAATATGTATTTAGTGCCCCTCTATATAGGCACAAATGCTTAAGACACCTAAGAAACCCTAAAAGAAGCCCAAAAGACATCATGTCTAAAAATAACTTGAAAATTTAAAAACAAAAACAAACTTTTTAAAAATTAAAAGAAAATTACAAACATTTCAATTGACTAAACTATTCTATAATTGTGATCCAAGCCATGAACTTCATGTCCTTTGAATTCCAATCTTCATGGAGTATCATGAGCCTCGTGGAAATTTGTTCTTCTAAGTGTTTGTTCCTTGACCTTGTCATAGGTCCTTTGAATTACAATGACTCTTCAACAAGTTCTTAACCTATAGGATCAAGCGATGGTTCTCTATCAAAAGTGACATGATAAAAATATATTTTTTTATCATCTTCAAACTTGAATTTAATCTAATTTAATCTAAAAAAACGAATTATTATGTAAAATCTAGATTCAACTTTATATATTATAATAATAATAGTCATAACCCCAAATTCTAGTAACAAAATAAATTATTGCTTAGCATTATATTATATTATATTATATTATATATATATATATATATATATAATATATATAAATAAAAGATATAGATGTCATTATAGACCATTTACATCAATTTTGATAACATACTATAGTAAACTTAAAGTCTTTATAGCTTGCTTAGATACATATGTCACACAAGTTTAGGAACTATCCTATCTAACCTAGTTCTCGTTTAGGCCTTCAGTGGCATGTATCGACCCCTGAGCTACTATCCCTATCTACACCTATTGTTGCTCATGTATTAACATACTATTGTTGTAGAGAAAAAATAATTAACAAACTGATAATTGACATTATCATGTTTTTTATTATATTTAGTTTTATCTTTTATTGGTATTTTTATTATTATGTTTTTAAATAATTAAGTGTTTATTAAATAATTTTACAAAAGATTAGTTTTTATGTTTTATATAATTAAGGTTTTATTTAACACAATTAAAAATAATTATTTTAGAGAGATGAGACTTGATCTAAAAGGAGAAAAAGTAGAACCTCATTCTAGAGGTTGGAGACATTCATCATTATTCTTTTCTAGTGTTCATAATGTTCATAATGTATAGGAGTAACTAACTCCCTTATTCACGAGTGTTAGACATAATGTATCTTAACTCTTTGTGATTTTTACTATTCAATATATTTGTGTTCCATTAATCTTGTGTTCTATTCTCGTTCTTAATTACATGATAATTGATTGATTGCATATTTGTGGGTATCTAATTATTGGACATGGGGTTAGAACATAGACTAGGATACAACAACTAATAAATTTAACTCTAGACATGGAGATTTAATCATTTTTCATTTTAAACATTCAAACTTAATGCTTAATGCGAATCCATGGAAAAATAATTTAAGAGATTAGAATTTGTATTGCTAAGGTTTAGACTTGTTTCTAAGAAATTAGGGCTTGTTAAAGTTATGTGAATGCTAGAGTAGGAATTAGAAGTATGTTGTGTAGTATTTATACATTTAATTTGATCAGGAAACTCAACCTCAGTGAAGCCTTCCCCATATATTTCATTTAATCAATTTCATTGTTTTCTAGAAATTAGATTTATTTTTTTCACAAATCAATATTTTTCATTCCTTCAAAGTTTTTCGCCTAAATTAGTAAATAAACATAGTTTTTCTAAACAACGCGAGTCTCTTGGGAAAATGATATATGGACTTATCTACACCTTTCTATTTCTCTCCCACTTTCTATTGTTAAATTGGCATAGATGAAAAATCTTAATCTGATTCAACAAGTCTTGAAAAGGTTAACTCTAGTAGCTCCCTACATATGATCCTCTTTCTAAAATTAAACATAAACGTTGGCCTCCAGCACCACTACACAGAGGGCTCCTAGTACAACTTTTTTCCCAACACCATGATGAACTGCCCAACGAAATTGAGACAATAGCTTACTATTAAAACCGTGTCTAGCGTCATCTAAAATCCATACATCGTTAATTTTCATTGGAGCTCTCTATCAAAAGTTCACTAACCAATGCCAAGAAACATCTATTTGAAAATCGGACCATACCACTTGACTTATAGGATGATAAAGGCTCATACTGATCATAAAATCACTATGTGCAACCGAGATAAGGTTGTGTGCACTCATAGGAAAATTTTGAAGCTCAAAGAAAGGGAATAAATTGACTTACCCGAATGAAGAAATTGATTTGAGGTTTTCGTAGTACTCGCTTAGAGGAGCACTTCTATGATTTCCGATATTCAAAAGGATTAAAGATTGTCATGAAATTGTAGAGAGAAGTCACAATAAAACCAGGTTAAAAGTTTTAGAGAGATGGTTATTGTATTAAAAGGACTAACATAAAATCCTTTTATAGCTTAAACTTTTAAACATTAAATATTGAGTATTCATTGTTTTAACTTCCACACTACTCTTAAAACTAATTTCCTAGGTTCTCACAATAATAACAATGCTAACAGTAATAAGAATTGTTTCTATAGGACCAATCAGACATTCTCAATTCCTTGATGACTTGGTCTTTAGATCTCTTCAATCTTCTGTTTGCATGGTTCTTCAAGGTTCTGATCGTTCCAACCTCTTTGGGTGTACCTGCAGTAAAGCACTTTGATGCTTAAGTCAGCAAGTGTATTAACTACTATAATAAACGCGTCTTTACAACCATACTTGAGACCTTTATTTATAGAAGTTGTTATGGGATTTTACCTTTTTCCAAGTTTAATCATGGCCAAATCATACCTTAATCACCATTAGTTGGTTGGTTTGTGGTTATAATAGGTTAAGTGTTAATCTGATCTTTATTTTGCAATTGGTTGGTCTTGCCACTCGATCTGGATAATCAAGGGTGTATTGGTCAGTCTTGTTAATCGACCTAGGAGATCAGTCTCAAGGTATACTGGTTGGTTTGCTAATCGATCTGGGAATTGATCCTAGAATGTACTGGTTTGTGTTGTCAATCGATCTCGGAGATCGACTCAAGGGTGTATTGGTTGGTCTAGGACTTAACCTAAGTATTATCTACCAAATAATAATAATAATAATAATAATAATAATAATAATAATAATATTATTATTATTATTATTATTATTATTATTATGACTGAGTAATATAGTATGAAAAACTAGAATAAACATTATATATTTTAGTATGAATTGTTTATCCATTGTCAATATTTCTTTTAAAAACATAGCCTAAGTGGTGTAAAATTCCACTTAACATCTAGCTGTCTGACATTTCCACTTGTGGAACTTAGTGACTATATTGTTTGATTCATATATAGCATTTTATAAGAAAAAAAAGCTGCAATAATTATATATATGTTGTTTCTTTCTTTGTGGGGATGGCTGGCTTTCTGTTGTGTGCATTTATTTATGCTTTTGTCGTTAGTGTACTGAGTAATGTAACATTTGCACTCTTCATAAATGTGAAATTATTTATTTTTGTCAAAATTTGAATTCCACTTTCTTTCTTACCGTGATTTTCTTTTCCATATATTTATTTTTATGTTATATTAGAATTTTCTTACCGTGATTACATAAACAAATTATTCTGGTATACTTCGCAATTTAGGAGATAACAAAGAACTTATTGAATGCCTATTATAACATCAAGACGCAAAATTGGTCAGATATTTCGTGTTAAATTGTATCTACGAACCTAGTATCGTATGATGCTTCAAGCTCATTTACACATCTCTTCGTAATCATTGTGTTAGTCTTAAAAATATTTCCACGTGATTGATAATTCAAGTATAAGTCTAAATTTTACGAGATTAAAAAAGTTGAGCACCTTAAAAAAAAAATAATCATATTTTTTGTTTTTGTAGAAGTGAGCGAACAAGAAGATGTTGCCCTGAAAAGGTTATTGCATGTAAAGGACAAACCGTTTTTTTGGCAAAAGGTTGGACACTTGTTTGACAAAAGAACGTGTTGGGTTCTTGTAAGCATGTGTATGTGCAAGCACCTGGACCCTTTCCAACCTTTTCTTTTTTATCAATTCCGCAAACAAACACTGCTTAGTCCACAAACATCTATCAAGATATGTTAAACTAATTCAACCTTCTTCTCGATAAACCAACACCACTCAATTATGAATGTAATCACTTCGCTTCACAAAAATAGGTTTTATTTTATCCAAAGAATCAAACACTTTGAGGACACTTCTTCATAAACTGGGTCAAAGCTTTCATTACAATAATGGAAAATGTTTAGATATATTTTTAGTGGTAAAATATTTTATTCTAATTTTTTATTTTTTAATTCTTTTATTTTTATTTTAAATTATTTGAGATATTTGAGTTTTGTATTTCTTTCTAAAAAAAAAAGTATTTATTGTAATTCACTTTCACTATTATTTTGAAGTATTTTTTTATTTCTATTTTATTATTTTAACATTTTTGTTATAATAATTATTCTTGTAAGGGTTGACATTATCTTATAGAATAGTACCGTTTTCTCCTTCCTTTATATTCAAGATCTTCTCCTCCAACACTTCAAAGGGTAGTTATGTGTACGCAAGGACCTATAAAGCTAGTTCAAATTTTAATAAAGTAGTAAACCTGTCGTTAATGAATATATATATATATATATATATATATATATATATATATATATATATATATATATTGTTAGGAATCCAAGTATGAGTCTAAGTCTCATATTAAACAATGAGAAAGTAGAGCACTATATAAGAATAAAGACCCATAAACTCATTATCTTAAGGTTTTGGGTTGAGAGTGATATCAATGTCTTATGTAGTTGGGTTCAGGTCTCATTAGCATTATATCTTCTCAGTGATACCCCTCTTTATATATATATATATATATATATATATAAGGATATCATCGGAGGAGTCACACACAAGGTTATAAGTTTAAAACATGTTGATGTCATATAAAATTTAAAACTTTAGGTTTTAAATATGATTACTCAATCATAAGAATAAAAAAATATTTTTTTTCTATCTTGGAAACATATCTTTATTCCAACAACCAAGTTTTCATTTACATAAAACATGTAAAAATATTTTAAGAATGACATGATATAGTGGAACTCAAAGCAAATTAAAACATTATATCCTATAAATTGAGATGACCTTATATTTATGGTATTATAACCGCTTAATGGACCTTTTACTTGGGTTTACATTAAGTGTCTCAATTGCCTTATCATGTGATTAATAATTTTAACTGTGATATAATCCTCTACTCATAATTATATTAGTGAATTAAAATATTAATTCCTATTATGTTGAGATGATCTCATCCTAACACTAAAAAAAACTCTAAATAATAAACAATTTTAGTGATAAAAAACAATTAGTTACTATAGTAATCAATTTAGATACAAATTTATAAATTAAAAATTATTGGTAACTAAAATAATTTCTAAATTGTTCACTATAATAAATTAGCATCTAAATCAGTCACTAACATTAGTCATAAAGGTTTCAACTAAAAAAAATAGTTTAAATTAGTCTTTATTTAATTAATTAGAGATTTTCTTCTAATGTAAAATAGTACAACAACTACCACTATAAAAAACATCAAAATAAATACAATACTATGATTAATAGACTCTAATACAACATAAATGATTAATTTTAAAAAAAGAGTATAAAAGTATTTTTAAATTAAATAAAATTAAAAATAAATTTCATTTAACGTCAACTAAGCCAATTATAAAGTAAATAAATTTTAAATGTGTCAACACCAAATTTTGTTCGGGTGAATAAATTTATTTTCAAAAAAAAAATAAAAAAATAAAAAAATGTTTTTTAGTTAATGGTAATAAATAGAAAGTGAAATAAATTTCTCTTCAAAGACTTTCAAAATTTAATTTTAGCAAAAAAAAAGGGGGAGACCAAAAAATGAAAAAAAGAAGAAGGAAGAACCCAATTTGTTTTTAATTATCATACTCATTCTCATTAGCCCAACAACCTAACATATTTTGATCATCACGCCTTGTTTCCTTTGTTCTTGATAGAGAAATAGTGATATGATCATAATAATTAGAAACAATATCTCTTTTATAATGATTAGAATCAATACTATTGATGATGATGATGATGATGGATATTGTGCTTTGATTTGCTGTGATTTGATTTATGTTGTGTTGCTATCATGACTAATTCCTTCGTTATATTGTTCATTACAATTAAGGTTAGAATTATATTGGTATTGCAATGTGTGAATATAAATACATAGTGTGTCATATGATAAGGTATCGAAAAAAAATATTCTCTACACTTGTCTAGTTCTTTCCCATCATCATTCACCTATGATGCTCCGACACAGTGCCATAATGATGCTTCCCGCTCCCAAAGCGGACACGGACGTGGAGGCGCGGTGGACACCTACATGACGTGGTGTCGGGAGCTTCTCCATGGATCAGACGCGTCCAACTCTTCGACACATGTAGGAGGACACCTCCATCTGTGTTGGATGCGCAACTCTGATACGAGATTAAAATAATTTGTCGCGTATCCGAGCAAAAATACTTTTGTTCACGTTTTGGTCTGTTCACCTTTGGGTAATCTCGCTCAGATATTGGTTTTGGTTGGCATTATTGGTATTTATTTTTTCTATTTTTTAGAGAATAAATTTTGTTTGCCATTTTTTAGAGAATAAAGGGAAACCTAACAAATTTAAAATAAAAAAGGAAATAGAAGAATAAAAAATAATCTTTCATACCTTCTATTAAAATAAATCCAAAAAAATTAAAATAAAAAAGAATAAAAAATAACCTTTCATATCTTCTATTAAAATAAACCCAAAAAATTTAAAATAAAAAAGGAAATAAAAATAATAAAAAATAATCTTTCATACCTTTTATTAAAATAAACACCTCAAAATACAAGGAAAAGGAAACTAGCCTGTGGGATATTGCTGGGGATGATTTTTCAATGGATGCAATGAAATTCTTGATATTGCTAGCCTATCTCTCGATGAACCAGAATTAGAAGTTGTATTTTTTGATGAAGATTAACATATATAAGACTCAAACATTATATATTTTAAATGTTTTTTTATTATGAAATATAACTATTAGATTTTAATATGTATATCACAGTGTCTATGTCTTATACTTTTTCAATTTTGTCGTATCTCCGTATCTGTGTCTGTGTCGTGTCCGTATCCGTATCCGTGTCTGGGCATCATAGCCATTCGCAAATACACATCTCCTTTTTATCTCTCTTTTGAAAAAAAAAGACATATCGAAGGAAGTAGAAAAAAAAAAGAAGAAGAAGGGAAAATGTAGTTGTATTGTAGATTCAAAAGTTTGGAAGGTACGTCTCTCCTTTTTTTTTTTATTTGTGAATTCTCAATTTTTATTGGATTTTATTTTAATATTGTACATGTTTTTTTTACAGATAACTTTGACATTTTTTGTTAGGAATATTATTTTCTACTATTTACAAATATGTTACTCTAAAAATCATAAAAAGAATATTTTTCCTTTTTCCTTTTTCCTTTTAGTGTATGTTCGACCACTCACGTCACGTGACATCCATTTTCAAATTTCTTTTTTTTTCTAAAAATTATATAAAGAACCAAAAATAAAAAAAATTTCTTTGTTCACTTTTTGTGTCTGTTCGATTGTTCGCATCGAATAACATCTATTTCCAAATAATTCAAAATTCCAAAAACAAACATAAAAAAGGTTTTCAAAATTATAAAAAATAAGCAAATCAACAAGTTTCTCAAATAGTTTTTTCATTAAGAACTATGTGATCCTTTATTTTCCATTATGAATGGAAATACGGAGGAACGAGGTCAATTCTTGTCGGGTTCACCAAATAAAAATTAAATAATTTCTCAAATTATTTCATTTAGAACTATGTGGTACTCCCACTTATTGTTTACCAACTGTCGTGAAAAATGTCATGAAGTGGATCATAGCTCTAGTAACCTTGATCTTTAGGTATTAGGGAACTATGCTTGTGAGCACATATATTTTGCCTTAGAACTTAAAGCTTTAAGTGTCAAACCTCTGATAAGGCACAAAAGGGAGACTATTTACGTCATTTACCGTCACCTTTCCTTGTATATAGTAATAAATCCATCACAATTTTTATCATCACACCATTATTAAAAAAAAGAAAAAATTGTCTCCTAAGGCATAAGCATACATTTCATTAGCATATCATGTGAATAAGTGCCTTGTGATGCACAAACATGCATTGTATTCCCATTCTATGGTCATCCATAGTACCTTGTCCATAGTTTCAAACACATCGCATGCATCGATATAATTTAAAGAAAAAACGAGAAAAATTGAACTAAAATTAATTCAAATTATTTCCAATTTTCCTTATCACCAAATTCTTGGAATCTTTCTTATGAAAAATGAGAAAATAATAAAACATTTTTTGGTCAAATTAGTGAATTGAATAAAGAAATAAAACATTTGTTATTATTTCTTTTGAAGCATTGATCTAATCTTGCATACATGAAATTGTTCAAATCCATCTCTCTCTCTTCCACCATAAACCTTGTTTTCATTTTTCATAAAGGATTATCACAAAACAGGGGCACTGTCTTATGATGATTACAAACAACTCTTTTGACACATCAAAAATGAAGAAAAGTTTGCTAGACTAAAATATCTAAAGGTCTAGGAAAAGATATGACAAAATTAAGTGAGAAAAAATGAGAACAAAACAAGGGGCATTCTGTCATATGAAATAAATTATTTTCCATTGAATTAATTTTTTTTAGAAAAATAATCATGTTTTGAAATTATGTGTGACCTTGTTTATTTATAAAAAAAGTAATTATCCTTTGTTACCCCATTTAAGCCTTAAAAAAATTCATTCAAATTATCCTCAATAAGGGTTACCCTCACATTGAGGGTTGACATAATGTTTGCATTTGCTTCATCTGACTGGTAGGTTCACCAATAAAAAATATCAAAAAAAAAAAAGAAAAAAGAAAGAAATGATATGGTTATATCAAGAAAAGAAAAAGAGAGATGCAAAAGTTTGGAGAATGAGAATAAAAGGTCAAAATATAGAAAGAAAAAAAAAGTTGAACAAAATGAAGTCAAACAAATATTGAATGAAACATTATTCAAAGGTTCTTGTTTGAAAGAACCCTCACATCACTTTTTGGGTCCTTTACTATCATGTACTTACATACCCCTAGCCTTGGCCATTATACAATCCTAATGAAGTTCACACAGATCAAAGATTTGGTTGTTATCTTTCAAAGGTTTTAATTTAGAGGAAATTATTGATTTGCTAATAGGTTTGTTCTAAGATAATGGTGAAAAAAAAAAGATTGACAAAGTGTGTTCATAAATTTGCTTTTAAACACTAGGACAGTTTATTTTTGGTTAACATGTTTTCAGAGCTCCAAAATTAGCATGGGCAATCAAGCAAGGTTAAATTAGATCTTTCTTTTTTCGATTCATTCTTCGTGGAACTTCACCTTTAATTCCTACCATATTTCCCACTCTAAGCCTAAACCTTGACGAACCTTACCATAGTCCATCTTTATCTATACAAACCCAAACTAGGACAATCATTTTGTTTGTAATTCATATATTCCCATCATTCATCCTGAATTGAGCATTTCTTCATATTGAGGACTATGATCACTATGAGTAACTTGTGAAGACACCATCATTTTTCCACCTCCTCAATTGGGAAAAGCCAAACATGCTTTTGAACCTTAAGACCATCCTAGACTCCCACACTAGGGACAACATTTTGAAGTCCCCATCATTTTCTTCATACCATTAATAATTGGGGCAAGTAAAAATACATTTTATGTCTTGAGAATTCAAATTGGGACAACTACCTAGTTAATGGTCATTGAATCCTTTAGATATAGACCTTCTCCTCGGGATTGACCTAATTTTTTTTCAAAAAGTCAAAATTGCAAAAAAAAAAAAGTTTTCGGATCGCGAACCTCTACATGGTAATGGTCGTCGAATCTGTTGGATGTATACCCTCTCCTCGGGATTGGTCTAATTTGTTTTTTTTTTCAAAAAGTAAAAAAAAATCAAATAAATAATGTGTCAAATCGGGACCCTCTAGTTGGTAACGGTCACCTATTTCTTTTCTTTCAGAGAGAGAGAGAGACATTCTCCTTTGGAATGGTCAAGTTTATCCTTAAATCTATCTTCTTTTGAAACTCAGACGAAATTAGTATTTCTATCTTTACTTATCTTTTATTATGATATTATGAAAATGTCAAACTTTCATATAATCTAGTAAAATCTAAGTAAAGAGGGGCAGCTATCTGTCGCAACCGGCATCGCGACGGGAAGGCGAACCGAAAAAAGAAAACGCGTATAAAAAGAGATTTGGAGTCGCCACCACAGTTATTTTTGGAAAACTATGGAAAACCATCAAAATAAGATAAGTCTGCGGAAAACCAGATTTTGGATCCGGGAGTCGGTTACGCGTAGGGAAGGTGTTAGCACCCTACAGCGCCCGCCCAAGGGCGGTACCTTTAATTAAAAATGCAAAGTCGATGTGATTTTTAAAATGTTAATTTTCCCCAAAAATAATAAGACAAAAAATGCTAAAAAAGGAAACGTAAATATTTTTTAATTTTTTTGGGCCCGACAAGGATTGACCTTGGTCTTACGTATTCTCATTCAAAATGAGAAATCAGGGTTACGTAGTTCTTTATGAAACGATTTGGAAAACAATTGAGAAAATGATTTGATTTTTTGGAGGTGAACCTGACAAGGACTGGCCTTGCTCCTACGTATCTCACGGTGGAGAATCAAGGATCACGTAGTTCTTAAAACGACTTTGGTTTGAAAATGTTGATGTTTTTATATTTTGAAAATTTTATATATTTTTTTGTATTTTTTGAATTACTTGAAAATACGTGTTACACGAGACGGGCGGTCGAACATACACTAAAAGGGAAAGAAAACTATTTTTGTTATTTTTGAAAATGAGTGTCACGCGGTGCGAGCGACCGGACAGACACAATAAAGTGGAAGAGAATATTTTTTCATTTTTTTGGATTTATTCTATTTTTTGTAATTTTTTGTAATAATTTTCAAATATTTGTTTTTGTTTAGAAATAATAAAAAAAACGAAAATCAATAATAATAATGAAAAAGTAAATAAATAAATAAAAAAAACAAATTAATTAAGAAGGATGAAAGTGAAAAACAAAACATGGGGTACGTAAGTAATTAGTGAGAGGTACATGAAGTAAATGAGGTGTCTTTATTAAAAGTGGTGGTGCGGCGAGTAAAATATAAAACAAGCCCAAAATGAGAGTAAAAAGTGTGTGCAGGGGTGTGGGATTAGTAATTGTGGAGGTGCGCGAGGAAGTGAAATGATGCAGGGACAGCCCAACAAGCAAAAAACAAGGCGGGAGTGCAAGATCGCAAAAAATGGAGGTGCACGAAGTAAAACAAAAATCTGTCCCAACAAGCAAAGAAGACAAATTGATTTGGAGTGTGAATAATAGGACCAGGGGTGCAAAGAGCACGGCTGGCCCCATTTAAAGCAACAAAAGGGGAGGGTGTAATTAGTGGCATGGGGTGCACGAAGTAAAGGAGAGAGAAACATGACATGGCATATGGAGGTGGATGAGGTAAAAGTAGGGGTGTACGTGGTAATGGAGGGGTGCGAAGGATAAAAATGGAGGTGCAGCGAGCAGAAGTGGAATTATTTGAAATAAGAAACTGAAAACCCTAATCAGCCTCCGCAGCTCCTTCTTCTTCTCGACGCCACCATCGTAGCTCCAGGCCCTGGGACGCGCTTGCTTCTCCTTCAACGTCGACGACGTCACCGGCCACCGTCGCGAGCCTTGCCGACGACGACACCATCGTTCGATTCCTTGCGTGAGGCACTCCGTCCACAACGTCTTCTCTCCCTGCGAAATCTGGATCGAGGCACAGCAGCCATATCGTCGTCGCCGCTTGCCCTCGCCAGCGACGCCTGGAGCCGACGACACTGCTCTTCTTTCTTCTTTTGCGCGAGACCCTTTCTTCTTCATCTGTTGCGAAAAACGTCGGAACCCGTGGCCAAGATTTTTCTCCGCTCCAGCTCTGACCCGCCGGCGGCAACGTCGTCGGCGATATCTTCCTTTCCTCCCGTGGTTTCTCTGTTTCTGATTGGAGGTATGCGACCGGGAAAACGCGAGAGTTTGGCGTACTGTGTGAGATTGGTTGGTTCGTGGTAAAGAGTTGGGTTGCGTGAGTTGGGGGTGTTGATGATGAATGTGGAATGAGGGTGTGAATGAAGTGTGTTTTTTGTTCTAGGGAGGAGAATGGAGTATTGTGTGTTTGTTGTGGTGATCGGTAATGGAGATAAGCGTG
>Ga0209589_1002224_pt1 | contig 33384 bp, 18 predicted proteins | sample CowpeawhiteBW_FD_187525 | JGI IMG/M metagenome (GOLD analysis project Ga0209589, IMG submission 187525) | Root nodule microbial communities of legume samples collected from California USA - Cow pea white BW (SPAdes) (version 2) | ecosystem: Host-associated > Plants > Roots > Nodule | place: USA...
TATATATATATAAAAGTATGTTGCTCTATTATTATTGAGGTTCTGATGCAAAAAAAATTATTTATTCTGTAATGGGGCAACAGAAGCTGAGGTGCAAAAATATAACATCATAATATATTGCTATCTTTTTGAAAATTTATGGTATAATCACTTGTCCACAATGAAATGTTGGAAGTTAAATATATAATTTTTATGGTATATTTTGCGTAACCACATGTCACTGTATGTATCTTGGTGGGTTCTACACGTCAATATCCTTGCATATTGAATTATTCCTCTCAAATAGTGAAGGCTTTTGCACATGGAGAAAAAAAAAGGGAATATAGATGAGAGTTTCTAGTAACTTTTGTAGTTATTTTGCCTCCTTTTTTCTGAAATAATTTGTTTCCATCCTTGAATAAAATAGAAAATAACTTAGTGATTTTAATGTCTTCCTCTCTTTGTTGTTAGCATTATTTTGTTGTTAACATTGTTTTGTTTACAACACCAAATTCCCTGTGTTTAGTCTGAATGTACTCCTCATGAATCAAGGGAACCTTCTGGAGATGATTAAGAGAGTAATGAGAAAGTTGATAGTAAGGTAATGGATCACTGTATATTTCTTTTCTGCTTATTCCATGCTTATCTTTTACAGGTTTCAATTTAATCATTGTAGAGAACTTGGAAGGATACATGGTTTATTTCACACATTTGAATGTTCACAAGAAACCAAAATTAATGCTTTGGAGATCTTGATATCAAACATGAATGATTTTTTATTGATGCTTTTAAAGAATATTTATGTTTAGGTGCTAAGACGTCAAACTCAAAATGTCGACTGCAAAAGAAGGTGGAAATTGAATTTATGGGAAGTTAGCTAGTGTTTAGAATCTGATTCTTGCTTAGGCTTATGTTCAACAATTAAAAACAAGTTGTGTGAAGCTCATGCTTTGTACAAAGCTTTTATTTATTTTATCTTCTTATTCATTTACTCAATACTTGAACCATAAGCCAGTTCTCTTTCCCACATTTAGTATTGATTAATTGCTATAGTTTTTTGTTAGCTTAGACAATAGTTTATTTTTGTGTTTCCTTATTCATGAAAGGTTTAACTTTGACATTTATTTTATGTTGGTCTTAATTCTATATGTTTGTTTAGTTTATTTCAATTTTATTGTCAATAGTAAACTCATGGAGTGCAACAAAGATGTGAAATATTAAAATAAAATTATTGTTACAACATTTGTCTAGGAAAGTTATAAAGTTTTGTTTATGCAAACTAATATGCAAACCTACAAGCCAATCATTATACAAGGTAAGCCAACATAACTAATTCACAATTCTTATGTGGAACGGTCAACACAACTTGCTTTTTACAAACCAAATGTTGGACAGGCTAAATCCGAATTGTCATCCTTATTGAATCTTTAACTTACAAAACCAGATTGCACTGAGGGGACTAATGTTTAAGGTTTCTTTCCTAATCCCCACACCTATTTAAATATGAACTTGGATGTTGATATTGTATAGTGACTCTTACCAAAGATCAAGTTAATTGGTGCTTAATGATGCATTGACCTTAATAGTTGTTGGTTATTTATATTTAAGATGGTTTCCTCTTTAGGATTTCCTATCCATGGGGTTGTTTAATAGATCAGGGACAATGATATTCCTCTAAATCATCTTCAACTGTGTGGAAATAAAAACGTACATTTTCCTAGGTTCTCAATAATACATGTTATGTTTGTTCATCATAATTATACCTTCTCCTTGCATTGAGGAAGATATAGTGTTTGTGCAAATTGTTAAGGAATATCTTGTTGCTCTCTAGGAGTGCAAAAATCATTTGCATGGGTGTATTCTATTGATAAAATATGATAAACCCTTCACACACTTAGATTTTTATAAGAAGTTTGATATGGCTTGAAAGCATTTCGATCAATGGAAAACAATTCTTCTTGACAAAGGATTGTATGAATTTGTTTTCTTTTCACTAAAGGTTATAAGAAGGGTTATTGTAATAATTCTTTTATTTTATTTTATTTTATTAATAAACTTTTATATGATAACAAATAATTAATGAACTTTAAAGTGTCAACATATCAAGTCTGTAATGATGTCTACACAACGGTAGACCATCATAGGGACAGGGGGGAGCCACGGCTCCCCCAAATTTTTTTGGATTTTTTTTATATATATTTATATATATTTTTTAAAATTATAATTATATATTATTTATATTAATTTATATTATGGAAAATAATAATAAAAAATAAAATAACAAATGTAATGAAAACATTGATTTATAAAAGAGATTAGGGTTTTGTTTTTGCTATAAAATTTTCCTACCATGTAAGTTATTATGAAAATGTGTGAGGGCAAAAAAAATACGAAGAGATAGATTGGAAACAGAGGTTGGAGAATACATAGATTGAGATTGAAATATACATTTATGGATGATCTCTCACATATCAAGCTTAATATCTTATAATTATTTATGTATGTTAGATTTATGATTCTTCTTAGGATGTTTATCCCAAATTAGTATAAACCCTAATTATGATTTTAGAGATTCTTTTATGAAATTGGTATGAACCCTACTTATAATTTTTTCCAAATTAGTATAATCTTTAATTATGAAATTTATGGATTTTGTGTTTTCCTGCCTATGGTAAATTTTGTAAAGTTTTGAATCTATACAGGAGAGATGATAAATTTATATTAGAAAGATTATAATAAAGAGTAAAAGAATTAATTCTTTTTTTTTAAGGAGGAAAGTTTGTGATAAAGGTGAAAAAAAAAATTGCATCTACGTTAACTAAACTTGAGAAATTTCATGAGAACTAAAAATTCAAGATAGTGAAAAACAAATCTCTAAAGTTCCTAAAGTTACATATAATGAATTTAAAAATCTATTAGAACGTAATCCGAGAAAAGTATCTTCAAATTTCACAATACTCACCAAATAAGATTGATGAGGTACGAAGAGCTTATCTAAAATGATATTCATGATTTGGTATTATGATATAATAACAAATGATAGTCATATTTTTTTTTTATTTTATTATTATGTGTATTTGTTTTAAGTAGAAGAAATGAGAAAAGAGAACGAAGAGCCTTTTTTTAACTTTTATATATATATATATATATATATATATATATATATATATATATATATATATATATATAATATAATTTGGCATCCCAAATTTTTTGTCCAAGTTCTGCCATCGTGTCTACAATAACTTTATTTGAACTAAATTGAGAAATTCATTTATATAGATATTGTTTGCTAAGTTTTTTGGTTTTACTATTTAAACTTTTGCATATTTCTTACATATATCGAATAATAGTCGTCTTTATCTTTTTCATTACAACATGATACCTTTTCCCATTATAATATGGCATCTTTTCGAATTTTCTATTCTTAATTTTTGTATCATGCCTATTACTTTTATCAGTGAGAATTCCATTACTCAAACACCACAATGAATAATGATAATTCTTGTATAAAATTAACTTATTTATCTTGGAATTTAAAATAATTTTAATTATCTCTAATCAAAACTTATAAAATATCAGATCGATGTATTTAAAAAACATAACATAAAAATAACACAAAACAAAATCAAGAAGAAAAATACAAATTCGGAGTTATTCTTATTTTCTCATAAACAATCACTACAAAAGAAAAAAAATATTGATCTTTAAAGAAGAAAAAAATTATGCATAAAAGCATTACTCAAAACAAACATGTAGGAAACAATTCTTCATAACACTCATAAAAAATATTATGTATATAAACTTGTACTTTCTCATTTCATTTATTTATTATAAAACAACCCTAACAAGAAAAGTTAATGGATCCATATAACTAAAGGACAAAATCTTTGAACTTTTGAATTCATATATTACTAGAAAAATAATCCTCACGTGTTAGGTCGATTATGGTTAGAATTTTGGTGAAGATGCACGTTACCTACTATTAATCAATTATACATATACATAAGATTATATATATACTATATATATATGTATGTCCTTTTCTCTTTTTCTTATGATAAAACTTAATGATTTGTGATTTATTAGTGTTATGCATGTTAATTATTTATCAGTGACAAGAGACTCGGAAAAAAAATTGTCTCTAATGTTTGTAATGATATAGCATGATTAAGAATAAAGGAACCCTAACAATAATAATAACCACTCATTCATTAATAATTTTTTCATACAAGCTCAAATTGAACCAACCCTAATAAGTACTTTCAAGAACAAACCAAACCTCAACGACCAACCCAAGAATAGCTAAATATAAGAAGGTACGAAGAAAATGTACCTACAAGTTTTTAACACTATTAATGAAAATTCACTTAAATTACTATTAATCAAAATTAGTATTGTTTTTAAACATTATTTTAAACAATGAAAGAATATATTTTTCTTATTTTATTTTTTGTATCATGTAATTACTACTATTTATAATATATATATATATATATATATATATATATATAGAGAGAGAGAGAGAGAGAGAGAGAGGAAATTCTATCACTGTCTCTATTGTAATTACTACCATTTATAATATATAGGAAACTAAATTAACATAATTTGAACCCTAAACTGAAATCAAACATTTGATATATATATATATATATATATATATATATAAAAGACTCAACAAACATATATAAGGATTAATACCACACAATTACAATACCCGAGGAACCAAAAGGTAAATTAAAATATTTATTTCAAAACTAAAATTAGTTTATACAAACTAGTTTATAAAAAAAACTTCAAAAAAATATTTTTAACATATATATATATATATATATATATATATATATATATATATAACCTAATTTTAAGTTAGACAAAATTATTTAATTTTATTGATGTTTACCTCGAATTTTTTTATAAAAACTCAATAACAAATTTGTATAGCTAGGACCATTAAGCTTGTAGATTTACAGAATTATGTCAATTTGAATAATACTTCCAAATTTTAAGTATATAAGTACCAAAATATTTTTTGAAAAAAATCTCAGTATAATGATTGATCGTACCAAAGACAATAATAGGTTCAGAGTTTGAACAACATGCTTTAATTTGAGTTAACAATTATTTTTAACCAATAATCTTCCATTAGCTACCAATGATTCGATGAAGCATTATGATGATGCTTTTAAGATTTTTCTTATCCATGAGCTGTGACAGTGACGTTTGTGATTGTGAGTATTAACTATATTTCGACTTTCCTACAAAATGAAGAAAACTTACCACGCAATTAACCTAATTATTTATTTTTTTTCCCTTTGATTATGGCATTTTCGTTTTCAAATGACCCTAAATTAGAACAAAGATTTTCACAACAAGCCCTCTAAAAATAGTTATTGTATGTAAAACGAATCAAATTTAACTCACACATGTTTTAAAATTCATATTGTCGCAAACATAGAAAGATTATATATGTAGATTTGTTCAATCTTCCCACGTCACTTGATTAGGGTTCGTCACATGGGGCCAGATTAAAGAAAAAAAAGAAAAATTCAAATTGATTGGTTTAGGTTTTGTGGGAGGCAATTTTGCCAAAAACAAAAAAATCCAACTTAAGCTAATAAATTAAGTTTATGAACTACCAGCTAAAAGTTGAATAATGAAAAATTAGTTTATCGAAATAGAAGTATATGATTAAATTAATTGTTAAAGTAATTAACATTAACCTTTTTTTTTCCATAATGATTTGAATGAAATCTATTAAAAAAATTGTGGTGATGGCTCACAAGTTTCTATTTCCTTCTTTAAATTTTGGGCTTAAAGATTTTGGGTGTTTGTTTCAGACATTGAAAACAATGCACGAGTGCACATGATTGTCGTGCAGTTGCCCCCACCTTAAAATTGAATCTCATATGTTCAAAGTTGTCCCTTTTCCTTCCATTGAGAAAGCATGAGAAAGACAGTTAAAGAAGGAAGAGATAAAGGAGAAAGATGAGACAGAGAATGCTCAAATAAAAAAAGCGTCAAAAAAGATAACAAAAAAAGAAAAATGTTGTTTTTTCGGAAGTTTAAAAGAAGAGGTCAAGTCTCAAAGATCCCAAAACACACTCTCACTTTCTCTCACTCAGTGATGGTTTTTGTTTTTGTGTTTGTGTGACACAACAACCTTTCTTTCTTTCTTTTTTTTCTTTCTTTCTTTCTTTCACTCACACATCTATTCTATCTTTATCTTCATGTTTTCTTAGAAAGAAACAATGAAAAGGAAGCTTCTTCTTTTTCTTCTCATGCTCCTCCTTATTCTCCACAAACCCATTTCGACTCTTGCCTCTCCATACCCTTTTGCTCCCTCACCTCAAGTTCCACCCTTTTCTCCATTTCCCAATTCAATGTCTGCTTCCTCTCCAGGTTCTTTCCCTTTTTTTTTCTGTGTTTATGTTTTTTTCTTGGTTATTCACGGTTTTTTTCGGGGACAATTATGTTCAGATACTAAATGTAGATACTTGATGCAATTTATGTTTGTCTGTTGCTGCGTCTGATTCATAACTTAAGTTTTTGTTCCATTTTGTTGTCCCTGTCACAATCTGTGTCACTTCTGATGGGAGTTGGCATCCAACAGTTTCGAATTTGAAATTGAAAATCATGATAGGCACTTAATGCTGATAGCATGTAGTAACTAATTTTTATTCATTTCTTGGACTAGTGCGTTTTGGATCCTACACTACCCTTTTGCTTAAACTCTATTAACTTGTCATTAATGGTTTGAAATTTGAATGAATTGCACATATTTTGTTTCCATGTGTTTGATTTGTGCTCACTGCCATATACTGCATATTGGTCAGGAATTGTGATGGGGGCTGAACAGCGGCAAATGGATTCGCACAAGAAAATGGTAATTGCCATTGCCATAGCCAGCACTTCACTTGGTGCAGTCATTTTGAGTGTGTTGTGCATCTGGATTTATCATACCAAGTACCCTTCAAAATCCAAAGGGAAAAACGTTCAAAGATCAGGTTTTTTCTCCTTTTTTTCACAATTCCATTTCTCAAAATCTCATGAAATTTGGTTTGGTTAAACTTTTTTTCATTTGCATTTTTCTGTTTTCACTCTGTTTCCTATTTTCTGAAGTTTATGTAAGGAAACAATGAAAACAGAAAACAATAACAGTTGTTTTCACTGTTTTCAATGCAAACCTTTGAAATCAAGAACTGAAGTTAAAAAAAAAAGAAAAGCTTTTCTTTTTTCAAACCAAAAGATCCCTTAGGTTTCTATTTTGCTTCACAAATCACTATTTTGGAATGTCAAATAAATTTGCTTTCTTGGTATTGTCTGAGGTTTGTAATTTTTTTTTTCCTTTTTTCTGTAATTTGAATCCCAAGATGCTGAGAAAGGGCTAACTTCAGCACCAACTCTGAGTAAATTCAGTTCTATAAAGCTGGTTGGTAAGAAAGGGTGTGTTCCAATAATTGATTATAAGCAAATAGAAAAAGCCACCGGCAATTACAAGGAAAGTAACATCTTAGGTGAGGGAGGTTTTGGATGTGTTTACAAAGCACGTTTGGAAGATAATTTAGAAGTTGCCGTTAAGAAATTGCACTGTGAAAATCCGTGTGCTGAGCAAGAATTTGAGGTAATCCTTGCTAATAATTTATTCATGGTTCTCTCTCTCTCTTTTTTTTTTTCATTATTATATTGAATAGTTGTGCTTCTATGAATTTACAGAACGAGGTGGAATTGTTAAGTAAAATTCAACATCCAAATGTAATCTCTCTTCTGGGATGTAGCAGTAATGAAGATACAAGGATTATTGTCTATGAATTGATGCACAATGGATCATTGGAAACACAATTACATGGTAAAACATTGTTTTATATGATTTATTACCTAGTATAAGACACATGATTAAGATATAATGAGGTCAGTTATAAAATTATTATTATTTGAAGGACCTTCTCATGGCTCAGCATTGACTTGGCATTTGAGGATGAAGATTGCTCTTGACACAGCAAGGTGACCTTCCCTAAACAGTTCTTTATCTATATCATTCTATTTGCTTAGAAGCAATGCTACCTTCACTCTTTTCCATGCACTCTTTTATTATTGTTAAAATTTGTTTGAAGTCACAAAATAATAAATTTTAAAACTACTGTCATTTAGTTTTCTAATATAGGATGAGTTTATTTGTGTTTTTTTTTTAATATTTTATATATAAAATAAACATATTTATGAGTTTTTTTCTAAAAAAATTGCTTAGTATTATGCAGTTTTTTTAAAAAGTAGCAAATCCTACCTACTTCTTAAATAAGTGATCTTTTTTTCATTTCTTCCCCTGATAATCTTTTTTAGAATGCTGGTTTTGTGTTAAATTGTTTCCAGAAAAAGGCTATGATAGTGAAGGATTATAATTTAATTACATTAAATAATTTTCGGTTAGTGATGAAGTGTGTTAAAAGAGTGAGTGTGTTTGCAATTTTTTATCTGGTTTATTGTGTCTTTTGTTGACAAGGTATTTGATTAATGTCAAGCAGGGGATTAAAATATCTGCATGAACACTGTTACCCTGCAGTGATCCATAGAGATCTGAAATCTTCTAATATTCTTTTAGATACAAAGTTCAATGCCAAGGTAAAACAAAAGGGCCACCTTCAATTTGCTGCATTTATTATTCTCTTTTTGTACCATACAATTTCATAGAGTTCACAAAAGCTTCTTTTCTGCGTGTTGTTACTGGTGGATTCAGCTTTCTGATTTTGGCCTTGCCATAACCAATGGGACCCAAAACAAGAATAATATCAAGCTTTCAGGCACGTTGGGTTACGTAGCCCCGGAGTATCTTTTAGATGGTATGAACTGAACTCATATGACATAATTTCATAGCATATGCAATGGTCTGACAAGTTGCTAAATGTTTAAAACTTTCAACATAACAGATCCAAGATAATTGTATTTTTGGACACTTGATGCATTAATTATCCAAAGGGTGAGTTTGAAAGTGTGATCTGTGCAAGAAACTATTACATGATTGGATGATTCTGAACAAATCCTCACATAACTTACAGATTTTCATAGTGTAGTTCTATGTGTGCAGATAAATTTTCAAATTTAATTACAGAACAACAGTTATGAAACTAATATTGTGTGTAAATTGTTTTCCTTTTGTTAATTATTTTTCGCAAATTGAAAAAGCTGATTAAGTGTGATGTGAAGATTGATTGAAGTTATGAACACATGATAGTCCTGAGCCATTTAATAGCTTTTAGATGTGTGTACCTTGTGCTTCTCTTGGGAATGTACGTGCCATCTGATCTGGCATGTTATAAGATTATTTATTAAATTAATATGTTGTCTGTTACACCTTACAGACCCATATGCCTAGTTTGCTCCACCTGCTTCTTGTCAGTGATAAAAAAGAATAATGGTAATAATAAATGTCCTAAGGGTGGGAACTGAAATTTGTTCTCAGCTAGTTCAATTGATTCCTGTCTTAGAGATGAGAAACATTGGAAGTATAATAATACCTTTGTTTTATTCAGTTGAAAACTTTGATCATATGGCAAGTTTATTTTTAATTATCAAGGGAGTTTGTGAATCAAACTACTACACGTTAATAACGAGATGTTCTTGGATCACTTTTCCAGGGATGTTCTTGGAACATGAGAAACAGTTATTGCAAAACTTTAACTGTTATCTATTTGAAGTTTCATTTTTGATTATTTTTTGCAGGTAAATTGACTGATAAAAGTGATGTATATGCTTTTGGAGTTGTGCTGCTGGAGCTTCTCTTGGGAAAGAAGCCTGTGGAAAAACTAGCACCAGCTCAATGCCAATCTATTGTCACATGGGTACTGTTTTCTTGATGATCATGAAATTTAACTGGGTTGGTATTGGGAATGACATGTAGCTATTTATGATGTTTGCAGGCCATGCCACAGCTCACAGACAGATCTAAGCTCCCAAACATCGTGGATCCTGTAATTAAGGATACAATGGACCCCAAACACTTGTACCAGGTTTGAATGCGTCGGAAACAGTTTTTTCTTTTGTAAGTGTTTATGAAATAGACTTTGCTTAACTACAACATTGACCTTGTACTTTGTAGGTTGCTGCAGTGGCCGTGCTGTGCGTGCAACCAGAGCCAAGTTACCGACCCTTAATTGCAGATGTTCTCCACTCACTCATTCCTCTTGTCCCTGTAGAGCTTGGTGGAACACTTAAAGTAGCACAGCTGCCACAGCAAGTATTACCTGGTAACCCACATGAGGATTCTAGTCCATGATCAGTTTGAGACAGCATCACTCATTGATAATCCTTCAATGACATGTTTTGTGATTCTCTCTACCCAACTAGTGAGGCTTCATCAAGGCTTGATATTACAGAAAGATCCAAGACAACTACACTGATTTTGTAATAAACACAGCCCGGGAGTGTGACAACAGATAGATTGAGGAAAAGAGCAGGCTTAATAGTATTGGATTATGATAAATGCGAGCAAATCGGTTTCACTTTTGTGGAAATAATTGTGTATATAGGATCAGATCATTGAATTGTTCAGAGAGACTCTTACTGTCTTTATTCCCTCTTTCGCCATAACAGCAAACCAGACTACAAATAATTCGTACATACTAACAACGTTCTCCGATTCACTGTCTGCTACTGTATTTCCTAAAAAACTTGATACAGTAAAATACAGTATAAAAGAATGTTACATTATTTGGATTCTTCTAAATTTGATACTAAATCAAGAGATGTATAAAATTTAAGAATCCCTACTCCTTTCTTCCCTGCATTTCCTTCCAACAACATTGTATAAAGGAATTTCAACATGGTAACTTGTCCAGATTCTATGCAGATGACGAAGACATTCTTGCCTTTAAATTTTTGGTTCAAGTAGGAAAACCATATATATTCAATTGTTTTACGTTCTTGGTTCCAAAATACCTCATCACCATTCACAATAATTGACGCGTGAAATCTCAGGGTATCTCTATCAACATAAATGATTCGATCACAGTTGAAGGAGGATTTAACAAAAGAAAAAAAGGTACCCATCAACGACTAAAGGACACTGTGGCCAACGAAACTTCGCTATCATGATTTACTCAGTCTCACCCATATGAAATGAGAAACATACTCACTATGCATCGGTACTGATTCAACAAGGTTTAAGTCAGACATAATCCGACTTGTTATGCGTCAACAATACTAAGTCGTTTTGTTTCAATAAGATTACAAAATTTCCTAAGGTACTTTGGAGGTACATATGTATGACAATTAATGCATACATAAATTATTTTCATGTATCTCAATCTTTCCGATTGGATACCACACTCACCAAAAATATTTGATTGAGTTTCAGCTGACATTATGATACGAGTCTATGATAGCATCTGCAAGGTATTCACATTTCGCCAACGACAATCCTGCCAGGGAAATCCTTCCATCCTTTGTCATGTATACATGCCACTTATTTGTCATGTTGTCACTCTGATAAAACACAGTCTCATTTAAGAACACAGACAATATAACAATACAGTAAAATCAAATTACAGATCAATATTGTTTTTGAAAGATTCAATGCAATAAGACTCGAAGTGGTGCATAAAAGACAGAAATTGATCACAGGCAAGAAGTAATAATAAGGGAATCAATTACCTGTTCCTTGTTCAAGCCGGTGAATGAGAACATGCCTATCTGCTTAAGTATAAATGACCAATCTTTTCCACTGTTGTCTTTTGAAGTAATGCTATTGTATAGCTGTTGTCTAACATTCTTGATCCTTCCTGCCATCATTTCCATTTCTGCTTTCCATTCATTAAAGAGAACTGGGTTTCCAACAACATCGGCAACAATTCGAGCCCCATGTACAGGTGGATTAGAGTACATAGGTCGGGCAAGCCTTTTCAACTGGCTCTTTACTCTGCAATACATGGTTACCACATTGTTCATCAGGATAATACAACATGATTGGACCAGTGTGAAAAGGGAGCTTAATGTTCATTATGCATAACAGGAAGGTATTTACACAGAGGAGTTGAACTGAAGGGATAGGTAGCAGGTTCAAGTCTCTTCACTTACAAAAAACATTTGTAGATACAAAAAACAAAAATACAAGAGGTATACAATGCCCCAATCAAGGTGAATCCGAAAAACAAAAACTAACTAGTAACCACGTACCAACTAACAGTTCAGACTATATGACCAAATACAGAACTTTTAGGCACACATTGCCCCAATCATGTTGAATCCAAGATGTTCCCTTTCTTAAAACAGAACTGGAGCGTTTTTGTGACAATTTCAGTAAAGAAAGTATTAGTTCATTTTGGGTAAACAACTTAATTAAGAGCTTGTTGAATGAACACTTACCAAATAAACGCTTGTATGTAAGGTGTATCTCTAATTGAGAAAAAAATAGGGTTAAATCGTTTTCATATAAATTGTGAGTGGGTTTTATAATCTACCCTGAAGAGTTTATTGAAATTAACTGAAAACCGCTCATGAACATAGCATGTGCTAGTTTCATTAACTTTCTCAAAACACTTGCGTAAGTGCTTATATCATAACCTAAAATAAACTGGAAATAAGTTCTTCCAAACATCACATTAGATTGCAACTACTTCTTACTACCTTTACTTAATTGATGATCCCTTTATCTAACTAGAAAAGGGATAAAACTGCATGTGATGAAAATAAAAAGATCCAATCGTTTTCCTAAACATGTCCATTCAATTTCAGATATGAGAAAGAATGGGAGATTTAATTTACCGTACCTAGTTGCAGCTTCTGGGGATGATGAAATCACGTTGATTGCTCCAATCCTTTCAGCATAGAGACCGAGATTTTTACTGTATGACTGAGCCACAAGAACCTCCATACCACGAGCAACAAACAGTCTCACAGAAGCTGCATCTTCATCAAGGCTTCCACTGGCAAAGCCCTAAAATTAACAAGGGGTTCAGCATGTTGCGAATTAGGTTCCAGGTCTCTATAAAGATTTAGCCATAATGCTGAATATGTTAATGGTTTTTGAAATGTGCTATCAAGAAATTTATTAAGAATTAGTTCATTTATCCCAAGATTGGTACCTGGTAAGCAACATCAAAAAAGGGAATGTGGTTCTTTTCTTGAATTACATCAGCTATTTTTTCCCATTGTTCAGGTGTTGGATCAATACCAGTTGGGTTATGAGCACATCCATGTAGTACCACAAAAGATCCTTCAGGAGCGGACTGTAAAAATGTAGGAATGTACAGTTACGTGAGTTCAATCATATATTGGATAGGAGGAATCTTTAAATTAAAAATGAATTTGTGTTTCCACTTGTGCCTTCCTATAACAAGATGGCAAGTTACAACTACTAAATCAATTCAGCATCAAATACCATTACCCAATAATGGCATGTTTTCAAAACGATTACACCAGTTGTATTTCAAGTGAAAGATATTTTTTTAAAACATGCACTTTTACAACGACGATTAAGAAGAAATAACTGAATAGATAGAACATTCTTGAACATTGATTTCCAATTCAAAGCAGTTAAATACAACACTGTTCATTGTCCATTTGACTTGCTACGATTTGGATCAGGAATGTAACCTTTATATCTTCAATCATGCCCTCAAAATCCAAGCCAACAGTCTTGGGTTCATAATATCGATACTCAGACCACGGTACTCTAGCATCATTGAAAATATTCTTGTGATTACCTGCAAGATAATAGTATTACCCAGGTTGAATGAACTCCCGAACAAATATATAACTAATAAGTAATATAAAAATAGTAAGCAGTCAAAAGCACACCCCAGGTAGGAGCTGATATCAAAACTTTAGCCCCAGAAAAATATCTTTCTATCAGAGCTGCACCTAGCCTCAGAGAACCAGTTCCAGAAAGACCTTGGACAGTGGCAACCTAGATGCAACTGAATAATGTAAGTAAGAAATGGAAAAAAATCCTAACCAAGAAATTGCAATGTCCTTCAGAACTTCTCTATTTTCTAAATCAACTACATACTCTTTGCTGTTTGATTGCTGGGTTGTCTGCTCCAAGTAACAACTCTGCCGTTGCCTTGTTAAAGGCAGCCAAACCCTCAATAGGGAGATACTGCATTTGCAAGTTAAATCTCAGTCAATAACCTAAGGGCCAATGGTTCCACACAACACACAGTCGCATATTCTGTAAACAAAGTTACCTCTTTCTTATCCCCCCTCTCCAGCATAAGATTCTCTGCCTAAAAAACAAAGAAGTTAATCTAAATCAACATCAAAGTCAATTAAAAAATAGTCTTAGGTTTGTGAACGTGAACAAAAATTATGAAAAAATATGACAGGAGAATTGTGAAAACTATGATATTTATACAAGGTGTCATTATTATGTTGTAGAACCAGAAAGCCTTGAAGAGGCAGTTAATGAAGCAGCTTGGAGGAAGGGTATGCAAGAAGAAATTGAAGTAATTGAAAAGAACAAAACATGGGAGCTGAATGAGAAGCCAAATGACAAAGAAGCTATTGGTGTGAAATGGGTGTACAAGATAAAGAATAACCCAGATGGCAAAATCCAAAATAATAAAGCAAGAAGTGTTGCAAAGGGCTATTTAGACAGCACACATATAAATTAAGGAACAGATACCTTCTTAACAACATTAAGCACATATGGCTGTAGTTCTTCTGTTCTGTACGCCCCTACTCCAAGATTGAGCTTTGCATCACTTGTGTCCGCTTTAAATGCCTCAGAAACTCCAAGAATTGGGTCAGGAGGAGCCATAGGTATGCCCTCAAACCGAGAAACATTAACTGCAACAGCCATAGAGACCCGACCACTAGACTGAAACAAAATTGACAGAAATCATATTATATTAGCGCACTTGCACCCACAGCTTCTGGGCCCTCACACTCCTTAATCCTCACAAACTACTTTTACACAGCTTTAAAACTGTCCTTCCATCAAGTATGAAATGGAGAATGAGAATATAACTAATCACAATCTAAATTGAATTATTATTTTACAAAAAAAAGTTTAATTTATACACCCCAGTGTAAAACATCTTTACACGGACATCCAGCAGGAATTTATCTTTTTCCCACATCATCGTATTAATAAACAGGATGACATGGCAAAGTTGTAAAATCTCATTGAATGTCTGCAAAAGCATGTTTCATACTAACGATGTATAGAAAATAAACTCCACCAAAAAATTCTACACTGAGGTTAATTTAACAAATACAAAGTGGCTAAAATATTCTTTTGATCTCTCATCTCATTAATCTGCTAAACTTAAAAAGTTTCATTTGAGTCCATTAAAGTGTCTCTATGTCAGACAAATTAATTTTTTCGGTCAGTTTACAGACATCGACCATTCAACATACAACGGAGATACCACATGCAAAAACCAACTTGGTTTCCCAATGGTCCCACACAATTGATCATAACGAAATCAAAATGAACCAACCAAAGCAACAAAAACAGATGAATATAATTGAAGCAACAAGCTTTAGTTTTTAGAACACACCCTTGCATTTGGGAAGGGTTTGATTCCATTGTTAAATCTCAAAGCGTTGCCTCCAGTCTTGGGCTTCCCCTGTTGGACAGCAATGTTAAATCACAAAAAGGAAAGTAGTTAAAACCAATGTGGGAACAATGAAAAAGAGGTACCTTGTGGGTTTGGCGCGAGGAGAGAGAAGAAGAGACAGCGAGAGAAGGTGAAGCTGCGGAGAGAACAGAAGAAGCCATCACCTGCAACAGAAAATGTTAAGCGATTGCAACTATTTTCGATGGGAAACTGCGGCAGAAACTGTTACACTAACTGTGAAAAATTGAACGGATTTGAGTGTTGGGAAAGTTGAATAGCGTAGTTAAGATGACGATGATGAGACGAAGTAGATGATGATGATGAAGAGACGAAGTATATTCGTTTTCGTGTGTGAATGAGTTGGAGAAGTGTAGAGAGATAGAAGTGAACGAAACAGTGGGCGATGGGAAGAAAGAGAAGAAAGCGGAGGAAGGGAGAAAAGTTCTTCCCTAATTGCTTTATCAAGAGAACTTCACACGGGTTCAGTTTAGATAACTATGATTTAAAAATAGTTATTGTAAAAATTAATCAATTTACAATCTTTTTTGTCCTTATTATTACAACACACATTTTAGAAGAAAAAACAAATTAATCGTATGTGTATTTATATTTTTACTTTTATTATAAATATTATGAGTATTTCTGTGTAGTAGTAATAAATAGTTAAAAAAAATTTAAAAACTATTATAGGTTAATTTAATATATTATAAAAAAATTTAAATTTAACTAAATTAATTTTTGTTATTGATATAGCGTAAACACGGACGTAACTCGTATGCATTTTTAAGTATTTATAAATTATTTAAATTTTAAAAATAATAATAAGTAAAATTGAAAAAATAAAAATTGTACATAATTATAGGTAAAATAAATTTTAGTTATTGAAATAAAAGATATTATAAAAAATATTTTGTAAATAATATTATGAGTAGTTCTTTAAATGTAAAAAGATAGTTATTAAAATGATAAAAGAGTAAAGAGTAGATAATTTTTTTATAATTGAGTAATTATTTAAATTTAAAAAATAGTTACTAAATTGATAAAACTTAAAAATATTTTTTTATTATGAATAACTATTTAGATTTAACAAATAGTAATTAAGAAGATAAAATTAAGAAAATAGAAAAGAACATTAAAGAGGTGTATCTCTTTATGTATAATTAGTGAAAACACATGTATTACCTAGTATTAACTTTTCTTAATTTTAAAAATAAATATAAATATTATTTAAAATTTTATTATAATTTTTTTTATTTATTTTTGTAGATATTTTTTTATTAAAATACTTATTTTAGTTTAAAAATAAATAATTTAAAAAAATAAATGAATGAAATAGTTAAATCTAAATAAATAAAAAAAGAGTTATTCAAAAGGTAAATATGTTAAAACCATTGTTTTAAAATTGTTTTAGTTTAAGGAAACGGTTATTTATTGAAGTATAAAATTGAAAATAAAAATGTGATCACAAAAATGGAGTATTCTTTATATGTAGGCAAAGATAATAAGTAATTATTTAAATTCAAAGATATAATTACTAAATTTATAAAATAAATAATAACTTTTTTTATTATGAATAATTATTTCAATTTAAAAAGGAGTAATTAAGAGAGTAAGATTGAAAAAATAAAAAAGGACATGTGTGGCGATTAGGGACGAATGACTCAAAAGATTAAAAGGACTAAAGCAAATTTAAAAAAATGAGGTATTTTATTTAAAATTTATTTTTCAAGTTTTTTTAACCAAAATTATTTATTAAATTGTGATAATTAATTTCATTGAATATTTCTTTTTCCATAGATAATCGGGCTAATACGTTTAATCTTTCTTGGGACATTATTGATGTTAAATAAGTTGTTATTATCTTTAGCTTTGAGAAACTCATCTCGGCTAAAACAACTGACATTAAAATTGTTAACATTATTTTATAAGCTATATATGCATTTGGAAAACAATTTTTTATATATAACTAGGAATATCAATTGATTTATTATTTTTTACATGTATAATTTCCCTCAAGATATTTAATTTTGAAAATAAATCAAATCCATCAATATCCAACAAATTATCATATTTTAATGGTTTTCAAGGTTTAAGCATTTTTCTTTCAAAAATTTATAATACAGTGATTTTAATTTTTTAACACTAAATAAAAAACCAAAAATATCTTCATATATTTTAAATTGTTCAAATCTACTTTGAAGTGTGATAATTGTTTTATCTACAATATGCAAAAAGTAATCAATTCTAAATGATTATTGAAGAAATTTTACAATTTCATCAAATTGTTTCTTTTTAAGTCTCATACGTTTTTTTTACGAAACTTAGGTTATATATTCATTTTAAAAGCAATTTTCTTGGAAGAAATCAATGCATTTTCAAATCCATTTTCTCTGTACTTTTCAAAAAATTTCAAAAAATGAAAAAGACCTTTTAATTGTTCAATAATTTCAGCAATGCACATATATTTTGGTTATAAATTCTTACTAAGAGAGTTAACTACAAATAAAATGTCATACCAGATATTAATGTCTAATAAAAACTCAAAATTTTCTAGTTCATAAGATGAAATCCTCTTTATATATGTGTACACAAAAAAATAAATAAATAAATAGATATAGATTATGTAAATTTAAAAAATTAAAACTAAAAGGATAAATTGAAAAAACAAAATAGGACAACATAAGGTGTATCCTTTTTATATATAACTAATGAAAATGCATGTATTCCGTGCATGTGCATTAATTTTTTTTATGATATTAAAAAGTAATATAATTAGTAATAATATTTTTATTATAATTAAATACAAATAATTTTTATAATGATTTTAATTTAATTTTTTTTAAAGGGTAAAACTAAAACGAAATGTGAAAAAAATTTATCTCTTTATATATATATATATATATATATATATATATATATATATATATATATTATAGATATAGATAATTATAGATAGATTTGATCATTTAAAGTATTTTATATTAAGGATTAGAGAACAATATTTATTTATTATTATAACAACAAAAACCATAATAATAATAATAATAATAATTCTCTTACTTTAAATTCATATCAATAATGATTTTCGATGGTTACATTGGCATAACATTAAACCTTGTATATTATCAGTTTACATTTGTATTAAGTTAAAAAAAAAACATTAATTCGCACAAGTGTTTGCCACTTGATCAAATTGTTCATAATTCATATTTTGTAAAAAGAAAAAAAAAACTTGGAGTCTTTAAAAAAGAAAATACAAACACTTATTTTTCTACAATATTTTTATTTTATGTAGTTCACATTATATTAGTTCTATTTTTTAAATTTTTTAATCAAGTTTTAACGAATTATTACATCACATTTATGTGTATAGAACACTTGGTAAAGAGATGTAAATTTTCCCATTTATATGAACAAATGTTAGTATTAAGCTTTGTTAATTAGTATTTCAGCTTATCATGAAATGTATTTTAATTTTATAACACTTTTAATTTTATTTTTTAAACATATACGTGGCAACCAACATTGTTATTGGATAAAAAAAATCATTTAAAAATGAGAAAGCTTCCATTAATATTTATTAATGAAAATGTTGGAAAAACATATCAGAAAAGAATTGGTATGAGAAACTAAATTTGTGAAGAAAGTCGATTTGTATAAGAAAAATATTCACATCCTATAATCTATAACCATATATAAAAAAAAAATTCTTCTTTTCTGTCATATTTCATAATTCCAACTTTATTTTTTATAATTTAATTATTTGTTAAATTTTTAAAAATTAACGGTTATTTTTATAAGTTTTTATAAAACTATTTATTTATCTCATTCTTCTTTTTTCTTCTATTCATCAACAGTTATTTTCTCATATTTTTTTTCATACATCTCACTTTATTTTTGATAAATATAATTTTATTTTGTTTATTAACTTAATAACATTATAATATCATCAACTACTAATATAATATCATGCATATTAAAAAAATTCATAATAAATATACTTATAATTAATTAAACATATTGTTTATATTCTAAACAGTATTAGAATTTTTTTAAAATTTCGTGGAGATTTTCCTATAAAAATTTTTAAAAATTTTGTAGAAAGAGTATTTCATGTGAATTTTCTTTTGAATTTTGATTGATAAATAATTCTTTTATGAGTAATTAGTTAATGTGAAATTTAAAAATTAGTATGAAATTTCTTACAAAATTTCTTATGAAAAAATATTTACAGCAAATTTTCATGGAAAAAAAAGTTTGTAATAATTTATTTTTTTGCGAAAAGATCAATTAAAAAATCAACATGTACTTTTTTCTTGCAACTTTAAAATTCACAAGTAATTTCCTTCCGTATTTTAAATTTTTGAGTAACTTTTTGCAAAAAGTTTCCAATTAATTTATAGTTTTCAGGAATAAAAAAACTTAATTAACTGAAAACATAACACTTCTAAAATAAAGAATTAAAATTAAATTAAAAAATACACTAAATTGATTAACAAATATACAATGAAAACAAAAATTGTATGTCAGAATGCAGCTTCAATTGTTAAAATTAGACATCCATTAGTACATTTAGTTTTAACTTCTCATCAATTTTTGGCTTCTAAACGATATTGGACACCACATTCCAAAGCGACTCCTTTAAAGTTGATCTAATCCCTCTTCTACTGTAAGACATATTCTATATATTTAAGAAAAATTCTAATTTTACCTTCGAAATACAATTTAGATTATATAATCTAAAATGTATGTTTTAGTTTGAATTTCAGATCGTATAATTCATAATTTTTTTATTTATTTTAAATTGTATAATTTAGAATATAAATTGTATATCAAAATTTGAAATGTAAAATTTATATTCCTAATTATATAACTTTGAAATGAAAAGTAATGTCAGCATAGTACTTGCTGGATTCACTAACACCGGGGTCACCATCTCGAATTTCATCTTCACTTTCCAACCAATCCCTCTTGTCTTCTCACGCTATGCCTTCACGATAATGGGGTGCGGGAAGAAAGTATGAAGGTGCAGGAAAAAATACCCGACAACGGGGTTACAAGTAAGTTTTGGATTGGGCCGGTGTTGGTCCTCAAAAACTAGGATGATGGGAACTTTTTTGGATTGGACCGGATAGACTTCCGAGTTAGATTGTAAGTTTTTTTTTTAATTGTTCTTGTTAATATATATTATAACAATGTGTAAAGAGGGTTTTTTGCTGTGTGTTCACGTCTTAAAATACCAGTTTTATCTTTAAAAATATTATTTATTAAATTTTTGAAAATTAGTTGTTATTTTACACACTTTTTTATAAAATTGTCTATTTTTACTGTTCTCTTTTTTTCTATTCATCAATATTTATCTCTCATTTTTTTCTGATATATTTCACTTTATTTTTAATAAGTATAATTTTATTTTATATATTAACTTAATAACATTACATTATCCTCCCCTACTAATATAATATCACATATATTAAGAAAATGCATACACACAGGCATGACAACAACTGTGTGCATATTAGTTTATATAAAAAATATATTTAATTTTATAAACATTTAATAAGTTTTTAATTTATAAATTAATATTTTTAATTGAATAAAATAATTTTATTATAATTTATAATTAAAATATAATTTATAAATATTAATAATTTAAGTTATAATATTATTATTTTTTTATTTGTATGAAGTAGTTATTTTTCAAATTATTTTTAATTTTAAAAAAATAGGTTGACCAATGAAAGGTTGATAAGTTGAAAACCTTAATGATCGGCGCCGGGTTCCTAACCCATTTTGCCATCTACTAAAATAAGAGTTAAATTCATGTAACACAATTTGTAATATTAAAATAAAACAAAAACTTAGCAATGTCTCAGTTTTTCATTAAAAGTATACATTGTTCCTATAATAAATATTTTTTCAATTTTCAGTCTGACTAAAAAAATTAATAAATTTAGTAGAAATTTAAATATGTGTTTGGGTCATATTGAGTATAAATAAAAAAATATATAAAAAAAGCATCACAAATTTTTGGAAGTAGTATCATAATATTTTATAAGAGTTTTTCGTGATTAATTAGTGCTTAATCTTTCCGATGTCACTTCCTCAAAATAATAAAGGAGTTAGAATTCATTTTAACGTAATGTAGGATGTTGTAATAACATAAAATTTATTAAAATAAAAATAAATAAAAAAATATAAAATATGGTAGATCATATCAAATTTATGATAAAAAAATTACAATTAACGAAATATAGATAAATTATACCAATTATGAAAAAAAAAATCTAAATAATACATATAGGTGAAACATTAAACCACTTATATTATTATTATTTTTTATAAATAAAAATCTAACTAGCTAACTTATCAACATAATGATTTTTGTCATAAAAATATGAGAATCTTTGAATTGTATATACTTATAAAAATGAAAACACTAATGTCATGTTCTTCTAAGACTTCAAGGATCCATTTGTTGATCTAAGAAATCATGACAACTTAAAAAGTAGAATTACTCTGTAATCATAGCATCTAAAATCCCTCTCTTCAAGTGTGCTCATAGCATCTAAAAACCCTCTCTTCAAGTGTGCTCCAAAGCATAAATGACCTTCATAAACTCAATATAAAAGAAGTTTGCACCCCTAACAAAGCTTAAAAAAAACTATCCATATATTCACCTTGACTTTCTTTAAAAATACCAATAAATGTAGCTAAACCAAGATGACTCCTAGTTGTACCATCAATATTCACCTTAAGAAAATTAGTAGATGAAACTTCCCATATTACGTTGATTAATGAATCCACCATACCCTCCCTAATTTGAATATTGAAAAATTTCAACACAAAAAAACCAGAGACAATATTACTCTTATGTTTCTTAAATTTATTTTGCATCAACTCCTTAATTTGAAAAATAACATAAGTAAAAATAATTCGAATCAAAAATCTACTATGGTTTATCATCCTTCAAATTAGTCAAATAACTACGAGAATAAAAGTTAATTTAATCACTTTAAGCAAAAGATTATAAGGAGACTTCATAAACTGAAAAACCAAATCCAAATAGAAAAACTACAAATCCTGGAAAAATTCCTTCATTCTTTCCAACAACCGCATAACAACATAATAGTGAAAGAAAAAATGAAAGAAATATTGACATGAATAACACATAGAACATAAAACCACATCTTTTTTAACTTTCAAATTAGTAGTTAAATAGTCATACAATAACATTTAAAGAATAAAAGTTTTAGCTAGTGGTACAACATTCAACCAAATCAAGTTTTATCATTCCACACATTCCATAATAGAAGAATAATAAATTTTAATAACTTTTTGAAAACGTACACCAATACCATCCCAAATTCAATTAGGCACATCATTATCCTTATTAACCATCAAAGAAGAAAAATCACATAAATTGGCAACAATATAAGGAAAGTTTCAATGAGTACTTATCAAGTCGAGCTAATAATATACTATAACCTTACTTTATCAAAATAAGAAATTCTAATCAATTTAGATGTCCAAATGTCTGAAACACCAGTGATCATTTCAAACATTAACACAATCATCTTTACCTACTATCCAAAAAAGTATTTTCAAGAATAACATCATATGCATCCATAATAGCATACCAAATTAACAAGTTAAAGAACAACTATTTTTTTATATTTTGACTTTAGAAATTGAGTACACATGAGTTCAACCCAAGTCATTTTACCATAAGCAACCTCCCAAGCTAAATGAGATAGGCTTTATTTTCCAATTGAGTATTAATAACATACAAATCATCATTTACCTTAAAATTACACAAGATAGATAATTTAACAATGAGTGATTGTCATTTGTATGTATCCCAAGTACAAACAAAATTTTGAATCCATTGTTCACCTTAAGAAGCTTAATAAGGCATTTATAAACTTGAAAGTTATAAGACAACAAGCTAACAATCACAACATTTACTAGTTGAGTTCTTCTCATCATACAAAGCAACTTTCTTTTTCAAGAAGTAAGTTTATCACGAATCTTATCAACAAAAGGTTGAAAAAAATTATGCATTAGGAGCTCCACAAAAGTTGGTACACACAAATATGTAAAAGGAAAAAAAATCAGTGACTACAAGAGAGAAGTCTTAAAATGTCTAACAAAGGAAGAAGAGTCATCATCGGCAGGGTGATCATGGATTCAATTTCTAATGATCTGATCCATATCCATTTTAGATACAAATAATTGTATTAGGTTGTGGATCCAAATCCATTTTTTCTGTAGAACTATTTTGATTTTTTTTTAAATTTAGATCCAAATATTTTGATCAAGTTCAAGATCCAAAATCCATTTTTTATAAAGAAAATTTAAATTGAATTTTCTAACACTTGTGTTGTCATTTCTTCCTAATAGTGTCTTGGGTGTTTGTCACACTACCTTCAAATTTCGAAAATTAAAACAAGACAAGGTTGTTTTCCATTTACACAAAAACATTAAAGAGAAATTTTTTTAAAATTTAATTTTGAATAAAATTGTAGATTTAAATAATATAGATAATAAAATATAACTAAGAAAAATACCATACTACTAGTCTCTATTTTTTGTATTTATCAAAAGTTCATGCAATACATAATTACATATTTAACATTTTAGCTATACTAACAAATCAAAACATATTTATTATTTATCATCACATAAAAAATATTATTAAAAAATAAAAAATAATGAAAAAACTTAAAAAAAAAAGTAAATATCCGTATTTCGAAAGCTAGTGATTCTCTTTCCAAAAAAACATGGTTCCGGCGGGGCTTGAACCCGCGACCTTCGGCTCATAAGACCAACGCTCTAACCAACTGAGCTACGAAACCAATACATGCATTACAAATTCAAAATAAAATAATTTTGTCAATATTAAGTATCAAAGATAAATATTTGGTATGAATAAAATTATTATAAAAGAAAAATAATACTATTCATGATTATATGTGACAATTTGACTTGCATTTAGGACATGTTCTTTTGCGCTGAATTACTATGGAAAGGTGATGTAGAGCGATGACCGTAGAGAATTATCATGTTCTTTTTCGATGAATGCAAAGGAACAAAAAGCGGTGATTTGCGAGATTCACCCACATTTTGCTTTCCACTATTTTGAAAAGATTTGAGAGTGACTTTACCAGTTTACCAATATGCCCTTCGTTGCTCCCACTGCTCTCATGGCTCGAGGTCTGTATAAAGAAGAAGATTTTTGATCTACAATATGGATTCCTGATGCGTAACAGGATAGATTCCTGACTCGTTTGAATTTTGAATTGTTTGACCGTGTATTATGTGTTGTTGAGCCTCTTGAATGAACCATTGAATGCCATTAAGAAGGTGGTTGGTATATTATATTACAAGAGTTGGGAAGAACAAAGCTGCTCCATGGCGGAGAGAGTCGCGTATGTTTAAGCTATAACGAGGTGAGTTATATTTTGTAGTTTTTTTATGTGGCCTAACATTGTACTTCCCTTCCTATTTGTTGTTTGATGCACTATACTTTCATTCCCTTTGATGGATGGAAGATCCATACCAATCCTTAAGCTTTGTAGCATTTTCGTAGCTTTCCACCATTGTTGCTCATTCACGAAGATAATAGCTAACAACAACTTTGTTTTTGAAGAAGGAATGGACCTGGATTCGTTGTAGTTGGATCCGGTTCCAACTTCAATAACTTTTGTTCAATTTACCCAGTTACACTTTTCTTGTATCCGGTCCAAAATGAAAGGCTTTTGTTGTTTAATCGGTTCCATTTTGGGTGTACCTAATTCCACCAGTTTCTCCACTAGTTTCTAATTCCTTTATCTGGTTGTGGCAGGAAGTTCATGTTGTGTTGAAGGAGTTCACAACAGTCTTGAAGGAGGACGACGCTTATTCCCCCAGTGGATGATGGTGGTAGTCGTTCTTGTCGCTCTCGTCGGCGTGAATCGTGGAGGTGGTGTTACAGTGGGGAGTTATTTTCGTGGTATATGGTAGTGCAGTGCTTTATACTTCAATTTCATCTAAACCATCTAAACCCATGTTGAGATGTGGTTGGTTTTGTAGGTTATTTCATGGAAAGAGGTGGTGGACGTGTTGTTGATTGTTGTAGTCGTGGTACACTTGTTATAGTGGTGGTGTTGTTATTGGTATATGGTGGTGCGTGATACTGTTATGATCTGCTTCACTTATTCATTGTTGTTGGTCTTATAGGGTCCTAAGGTCATGCGTGATATTAAAGCCAATGTTGGTGCTCTTTTGTTGTTTTAGGTGATATCGCTTATTGGTGTTTGATGATATTCGAAGGAGGTGCTTCCTAACTTTGGTTTGTTGGTGGTATCTAACCTCTTTGTTAACAAACAAGTAAGTTATAAGTTGTATCTTATTTATCTGCTATGGTAAAATTTATTGTATAATATCAGTTTGATTTTTCAATGAGTTTGATTTTGATAAGAAATTTTTCTTGTTTTGATGTTATAAAACATATTATTTTTTTTGTTATTTTTATTTCTATTTGTTTCAATGTGAGCTGCTTATATTTTTTATACTAGTAATTTAGATGGAGGAGGAATTACATGTGTCATTTTTCTACCGAAGATGTAATAGATGATGCTGTCAGTGTGAACTTCAATATAGTTGCACACTTACACTGAAAATTACAATTGTGCACAACTAACAATGTTATGCATTGTTGTGCATGCGTTGAATATATTGAATATGTATTCTTCTTTAAGAAATAGTGTTAGAGATTTTGTGTCAGACAATGATCAACACGAGAGTAGTTGATGTCGTGACATTATTCAGATGGGACCAGAGTCATTTATTAACCTATGTTAGCACTTAAGGGCAACTGGGTAAGTGAAAGATGCTATACGGTGCACACTAGAGGAACAAGTTGCTAAGTTTCTACATATCATTGGGCATAATGTGAAGAATCGTAGTGTGTCAATTTTCTTCTATCGTTCTAGGTCGACCGTTAGCAGACATTTCATAATGTCTTGAATGCCATTTTAAGTTTGGAGTCAGAGTTTTTAATTCAACCGTTCGGGACAGAGGTGCAAAATCATGTCTTGAACAATACTCGAATCTACCCGTACTTTAAGGTAACATTGGCCATAATACTTTTATGTTTTGTTAGCTACTTACAAAAATTAAACAATCTTTATTTACAATTTTAATTTTATTGAAATAGGATTGTCTAGGGGCCATAGATGGAACTCATGTTAGAATAAGGGTTCCTTTATCTAAGGCTCCCAAGTATCGAGGTAGGAAGGACAAGCCAACACAAAATGTCTTCGCTGCATGTGATTTTGATATGAAATTCACTTATGTGCTGGCTGGATGGGAGGGGACAACACCTGATTCAAGAATATTGAAATATGCTTTTGTTAGAGATGATCCTTTGGTCATACCCGAAGGTTAGTTTTAAATTTTGTTTATTTTATGATGTTTAAGTCGTCCATCACTAATAACTTAATAATTATCACAATTGTAGGAAAATGTTATCTTGGGGATGCTGGTTTTATGTTGAAAAAGTCAATATTGACTCCATATATAGGTGTAAGATATAATCTAAAAGAGTATGCACGAAGAGGGCCACACAATTCTCGTGAATTGTTTAGTCTTTGACATTCGTGTTTGAGAAACGTGATTGAGAGAAAATTTGATGTGCTAAAGAAATGTTTTCCTATCATAGCAAGTGGAACTGAGCTGTATTACGCTTTGGAGACAATAACAGATATAATTTTAGCATATTGCATCTTCCATAATTTCCTACGAGGTTTTGATAATGATGAATCTTTAATTGATGAGGTTGATTGAGAATTAGAGGAACATCTTGATGAAACAATAAATGGTCAAGTGGATCATGATGATGATTATAAGGTAGGTTGTAATATTTGGGATGATATATCAAATGAAATGTGGTTTGATTACTAAAACAATTAGCTACATGTACTTAATTAAGCATGTTTAGAATGGCTTTATTAAATAAAAAATTTTATGTTGATGAACTATTACATTAATATCAATGTCATGAAACCTTTGTTTGTCCTAGGTATTATCTTATGAATACGGGAAATAAAGTAGTTGTCGCTTCTGTTGCAGCTCCTCGAGAGTTCATCAAGTGGATTGAGGAAATGGATAAGAAACTTCTAAATGCCATGATAGATGAATCTCGATTAGGCAACGGGGTTAACAACAACTGGACAACATAAGCATATAGTAACATGGTTCATCATCTTCACTAGGGATGACAACATGGCGGGGCAGGGACGAGTTTCACTATCCCATACCCATTTCCATAGAAAAAATTCATCCACATCCCCATCCCCAAACCCAACAGATATCAAACTTTTGTCTCATCCCCATCGGGTAACAGGTATAATCTTGTAGTCATACCCGTACCCGTTTTTTTACTGCTTCAATATTAATTTTAATTGATTTTTATAAAATAATAAAAAATTATGGTAAAGGAAACATAATATTATCAAATATTCAATATTAAGAGGATGATTGTTTCTTCGATATCAAATATTTTGAAAGAAATTATAATTGTATACATTTTAAATTACAATACCAAATAAAATTTCATGAGAACCAAAACATTTATTAAATTTGCAAACATTGATGGAATGTAATTGATAAAATTTAAAAATATTTTTATAAAAATATAAAAGGAAAACAAATATTTAAATTAAAATATATTTTAAATACATGTTTACTCCAATTTTTTAAATTCTAATGAATATCCTTTTTATATACTAATAAAAATTATAATACATTACTTGATGAAAATGAAAGAACAAATATTAAACTAATAAATAAAATTTTTAACATAGATCTTTATCTTTTGAACTTCAATATATGTTGGATGGTGCTAAAAAAAGGCATGACAATTACATTAAATTTTTATATTGTAGTAAATAAAATTTGTTTAAATAATTATAGTCACAAAGTTACAACATGATTGATAATGAGTTAGAAAATACAAAATAATTATATAAAATATATCAAAATAGTATTGTACTTGATGAAAATAAACAACAAATAAAATATTAAAAAATTAACAAATATATGTCTTAAAAATAATCTGAGAGACTATTGAATCAAATCGCACAAAGAAAAATAAATGTATAATTAAGGGTATGATAAGATGAAAAAAATACCTTAGAGTTCTAAGAAAACTTTTCAAATATCAACATATATAATTAATGGTTGAGAAATAACGAAAATTATTTTAGTGAAACAAAAGAGTTCTTTAAATGAAACAAAAATTAATAATAATAAAGTAAAGAATAATTTTTTTTAATATTTCCCGGTAAATGAAATGTTTATGCTATTAAATGCTTAATTTGAGAGTGTTAAACATTTTCATGTAAAAGAAAAATATACAATAAAAAAAATATTAAAAAAGAATAGAAATATTCAAATGTGAGACAAAAAAAATATTTAATTGACATATATCATTTGAACATAATTGCATAAATGTTATGATAAGATGAAAAATATATTGTCAATGTGAATGAATTTCATGACAAACTAAACAATTATAAGAAATAAAAGATAGAATATATATATATATATATATATATATATATATATATATATATATGGTTACTTAATTATCTGTGAATATTTTAATAGTTTAAATGGAGACGGGGATATGGCGGGGACGAGTATTATGGCGGGTATGGGGACAGGAACGGGGCGGATATATACATCCCCATACTCATCTCCATATCCAATTGAAAAAGTTGGGGATTCCCCATACTCATACCCATAACCATACCTATGCATAGTCAATGCAGGAATTTTCTGTCAAAACGGAGACAAGTTCGGACAATACCCACGAGGGCGAGTTTATTTGTCATCTCTAATCTTCACCAATCAAGGTTTGATGCAGTAACAAAAAGCAATGTAAAAAATAGACAAAAAGTCTTGAAAGAGAGATGGTGCGATGTTCATATTTATTTTCTTCACTTGGTTGATTTGCATGGAATCCAATCTCATAGCGCTTTGAAACAGAGGAAGAAGTATGGTCCGATCTAATAAAGGTAATTGAAATTAATTACAATATTTTGATTTTTAGGAATCAAATAATTTTTGATTTATGGTCATGATAAATGGAAGGTTACTACTATTAGGTATTATGACCTCATGGAGGAATTATGGGGAGTAAATCGAACCACAAGGGTTGGGGTACGCACAACACGTCAAGCACGATGTCAGCGTGAGCAACACAGGTTAGAGGTTGATCTTATTGATCAAATGGAGTACATACCTGACCCACCTTTGTGTGAAGGAGGTAGTAATCCAACTCGACCATCACCACCGGTTATGGATGAGTACAGTCCTAGGCCTACTCAATCACAACCATCAGTTCCTTCATGTCGGACGTCGACATCACGAGGCTCTAAAAGAAAAGCACCAATGGTTGATTCTATGGACTCACAGTTTGAGAAACTTACTACTAAGCTAAACGAGTTCATGGATGTCATGGGATCGGGTAACTCCCATTTCGAAAAGATATCATCTACAACAGAAAGGTAGGTTGTCGCAATCGAGGTGCGTAATGACATACTTATTGAGCAAGTTGGCATGATGCGCCGCATGACAAATTTCCAATACTCAGAAAGCAACATATGGGAGATGTTAGTTGACATGAACATACATGACGAAAATCTAATGGAACAATGTTATAAGGTGTTAAGCCAATCCAGTTCACACAAATTGGTTCATCATCGGTCGAGCTAAAAATGAATTAGCTCTACCTGACTTACTTTTTGGTGAGTAAAAAATTTTGTAATTAGATTGACTCACCACATGTTGGTGGATTAGTGGGTTGACTCACTTAAGGATGCTTTGTTCTTCCAATTTATTTTATATATTTATTGTAGTACAATTGAAGTGAATTGACTCATCGCATTTTTTATAGCAGTATAATCAAGGTATTCACCTATTTTAGCAAACATTATTATAAAAATACTACTAAGAAAATTCATATTTTCTGTCAATTTTGTTTTGAATTTTTTTTCGTAGGAAATATTTATAAATTTTGTTATGAAAAAAAATTATAGGAAATTGCTACAATTTTTTTTTTTACAAAATATTTCGTATAGACACTTTTTGCAAAAGAATTTTGAAGAAATAATTATTCATGAAGAAATTACTTGTCAATTAAAATTCTTAAAAAATAATAAAAAAATATTTTTTTTCTTGTAATTTATTTTAACAAATTTGTAAGAAAAATTCCGTGTAATATGACACTAGTTGAAAATTAAAGTGTTAACCTACGTAACTTGACAAACAAATTAATTAAATATCAAAATTATTCAAGCATTATTGGACAATATTCTAGTTTTTAAAAAAAATAAAAAATGTCAACATGCATAATTAGAAGTATTAAATAATTATGATAAAAAATTTATGAAAAATAATAATAAAACTAATAAAGAGTTGTTGTTGATAGATATGGGATCAATCCACCTTCAACTCGACTCAAACTTGATGAACCTAAGGTTAAGTGAACTAAGTTTAATTACTCACATTTAAAAAAAATTGAACCCATTTTTTCAGTTCAACCGAGCTCAAACTTGTGGTGAGTCGGATTCAAATGTTAAAATCTGTTTTAACATCTCTATTTATTAATAAATATCTTATTAAAATTATAAATCATATATTTTGTAACCGGGTATATATAAGTTTGTTTATATGTTATTTCATACAACTTAAAAAATTAGGCTGTTTGTCACAAAAAGTTTATCCACATGCGCAAGTCTACCCATGAGTTTATCATAAAAGTGAAAATGAAAAACAATCTAATATACATTTGATAGGCATGATAAAAAAACTAAGGAAGCTTTTAAAACTATTTCATGAGAAACAAAACTTCCAGAGAGATGGAGATAGTGATATCAAGAGATATCTATGCGTTCTATGAAAACAGAAAATTACACGAGCATCACATTGGAAGATTTCTAAGAAACGAACTGCAATTTTCCCTTATACAAGAGAAATGGTATTTGCATAGTATATTTAAAAAAAAAAAGATATAAAAAGGACAAAGATGGAATGTAGTAAATGATCAGATAAAAATATTACAAAACAAATCTTCATTTTTTTAACTATGTTATTGATTAACTTTATTGAAGAAACTCGTAGATTTCCTTTTTAGTTCTCTTTAATTACTTTTTTTTGTCCACAAAATTATACATTTAAAGGTACAATTGTATTGCAAATTTATACATTCATAGTGTGTTTGGTTTCACGTCTAAGTGTAATTGTTTTTCCAATATAAAATTACATTATGTTTGGCTTTAAAATTGAGTTTGAACTAAAAAAATTTACATCGAAATAGAAACTAATATTATTAGCTTCTGTGTTCATATAATCAATTCTTCCAAAATCAATTATTCAACGCGCTCTCAAAACATCTCTCAAAAGAAACAATCACATGTTAGTTGCATTGCATTTATCTTTTTTTTTTTAATGAGGTTAGGGTTACAAGAAACTTGTTTAGGTGGTCAATGGCATTAATTAGATTGCATATAATTCAAAAATTGACTGGCCAGACAAGGTTGGGGGCAGTCCTTTTACATGCTCCTGCTCATAGAAAATGACTTTTCTGGAAACATATGCACTCTTATATCTCACCATATTTTGTACTACACTAGTTGTTGTAAAAAAAAAAAATCATAGCAACATGTTGTGTTTAATGGCCCTCAAATTTATTAATTAATCTCTTACTAAATGAAAAGTATATATTTTTTTTTTCGAGAAACTAAATTTATAATTTAAATTTGAAAAATATGTTTCAACTCATAGTTCAATATAATTCTTTGCTATATAAATAATGAGTTGTTTGGTTAAGTTTAAACCTAATTCTTTGGAATCTATATCTAATAAATTATTTCATCAAATGTGTTCTCTATGGACAACTACGAATTAAATGTCATTTCCAAGTCAAAGAACTTATTTCAAATAGTTGAGACAAGTGATGATGATTAAAGTGTGATTGAACATTTCTTACATGAATGAGTTTTTAGGGTTTAATTTGTAAGAGAATGGAGGCTAAAGTTATGAGTTTGATATATAGTCTCTAAACATATGTTGTTAATGAGTCTTGAATTGAATTGACTTTCATAATAACGTAAGAGACCCACAAACTATTGTAACGTGTGGTAGATTTTCTCGCAAACATTAGTTGCTGGAATTAGGTATTCAATGTTGATGGTAACATATTTGAACGTGTCATGCATTGTACACAGAGTTCCCAGAGCATTAGGGCATGAAATTCAATGTAAGAGTGGTATAAGATTGAAGTAGAAGTTTATTCTTGAGAGGTATTTTTCACATCAAGCCTTAAGGTAACACCCACGTAGCTTCCCTTGTTAATAATTGAATCGATGTTTCTTCTAACGTGAGACAAGTAAGCTTTCGGATGTGAATCTTGAACTTTCAACGCACAGGTCATTGTAAGTGTTTGTTATTCTCGGCAAAGTTCACGAAGATCCACATAATAAAGACAATATTTGTACATGAAAAGTGAAAAATATCTTTTTTCCTTTTTGTAAATTCTAATTTTTTCTAGAATTGTTCTAAGATTTATAAATATGATTTCTTTAGTTTCCGTAATATATTAAATAAGGATTTTTTTTTTATCAGCATTAACGATTTAAACATTAAATTCATAGTAGATATCATATAAAACTTGATATCTAACTTAGACTTAAAGCCCATCAATCTATTATATCAAATTATATTATAATACATTACAACATAATATATATATATATATATATATATATATATATATATATATATATATATATATATATAT